>Ga0209269_1000071_pt1 | contig 180444 bp, 184 predicted proteins | sample MTBAKMMethaMetaG_FD_187455 | JGI IMG/M metagenome (GOLD analysis project Ga0209269, IMG submission 187455) | Enrichment culture microbial communities from Arthur Kill intertidal strait, New Jersey, USA, that are MTBE-degrading - MTBE-AKM (Arthur... | ecosystem: Environmental > Aquatic > Marine...
GGAGTTTGAGAGCCACGGTTCCGGCGATGGGGAGCCACTGTTCCGGAGCAAAGAGCCACCCGCATATCGACTTTCCTTAGAATGTATTTGTGCTAAAGGCACAAATATTTTTTAGGAGGGTCATAACAATGACCAACTATCGGGAGATTCTCCGGCTTCACAGCCGGGGAATCAGTCAGCGCGGCATCGCCGCAAGCTGCCAGTGTTCACGGAATACGGTGAATAGAGTGCTGGCACGGGCAAAGGAAACAAGCATCGGGTGGCCGCTAAAGGATGATCTGACAGACGGCGACCTGGAGAGATTGCTCTTTTCTGACTCGGCCCCTCCTCTATCACGCCGGCAGCCGGACCTGGAGCACATCCATAAGGAGATGGCCAAATCCGGGGTCACACTCAGGCTGCTCTGGACCGAGTACTGCACCATCTGCAGGCTAGCTAACGAGCAGCCCCTGATGTACTCCCAGTTTTGTTATCACTATCAGATGTATGCTCAAACCAAACGGGCAACGATGCACATCCAGCGTAAACCGGGTGAGCAGATCGAGGTCGACTGGGCTGGACAGACCGCGGCTATCGTCGATGACGAAACCGGAGAAATCATTCCTGTCTATGTGTTTGTGGCCGCTCTTTCCTACAGCCAGTATGCCTATGTCGAAGCATTCCTCGCCAGGAACCAGGAGTGCTGGATTGCCGCCCACGTCAATATGTACCACTTCTTTGGCGGAGTCAGCAAACTACTCGTGCCGGACAACCTGAAGACAGGAGTAGAGCGGACCGACTGGTACAGCCCGACAATCAACAAGGTCTATCATGAGCTGGCCGAGCACTATGATACGGCGGTGGTGCCGGCCCGGGTCAGGAAACCAAAAGATAAACCAAACGCGGAAGGAACCGTGGGCAACATCTCCACCTGGATCATCGCCGCGCTGCGCAACCAGAAGTATTTCAGTCTTACAGCGCTCAATCAGGCTATGGGGGAAAAGCTTGATGGCTTGTCTCCTGCGGTACGACAGTCAGCCATGAATTTTTCTCTTTAAGAAACTGACTCAGAGCAAACCATGTTATGTAGTTAGCCCCGGAAGCCCCTGAAGTTAACACCTGTACCGTTACCGGCGGATGGGGTTCTTCTTGCTGCGGCGGGGCCTGGCCACAAGCGGAAAGCATGCTCAACACAACGATAAATAAGCATAACGCAATAAACAGCTTCTTTTTCATGTTCCCTCCTAAAATATTTTGTCATCTTTTATGGGATAAATGCCGCTTATGGATTTACTGAATTCAATACACCTCCTTCATTTTCAAGTTTTTACCGCTATGATTTCTGCGAGCATTTTGTATGATTTGCCAGCCCAAAAATACAATCGATAGCGGCACCCCTATCCAAAGCAGAGGAGATAGCTGGCTGCTTATCATATCATGAGCGAATGCTACTGCGACCAGACCCGCAATCAGCCTTTCTTTCAAATCGAGGCGGTTGAGGAAAAACCCCCACATAGAAATCTGGGTGAAAAGCACCATCCCTATAGCAATAGTGGTTTGTGTGAAAATCGATAAGATGCTGCCTTTTCCCAGTAAGGCAGGATTATAGATCAAAGCAAAAGGCAGGAGTAAAATCGGAATCGCCAGTTTGCATCCGGCCCAGCTCGTCTTCCAGAAATCGGTATCCGCCACACGGCTGGCGACAAGAGACCCCGTAGCAACAGGAGGTGTGATATGACCTAGAACCGAGACAAAAAAAAGGGAAAAATGGACGGCGAAGGGCTTCAACCCTAGTCTAATCAAGCCCGGACCGGCTACCAGCGCACCGATAGTATAGGCAGCGGCTGATGGCAGCCCCATACCTAACACGGCAACCAGCACTGCTGTCATCATCACTGTCGGAAGGAGAAGGCCTTGCCCGAGGTAATATATAAAGGACGATAGGGTTACCCCAATTCCGGTGGCAGTGACAATCTTCGCCACCACCCCAAGGAGAGCCAGAATCATTGATATCTGGCTTGCCATAATGACTCCCTGTTTTAGAGCTTTCAAAATGTTCTTCAAAGAAGAAAGAAGCTCATGAAAAATCAAGGCATCTAGAATCATAGCTACAAATAGAACAGCGATAGTAATGGTACCGGCATAAGTAGCAGAATACCTTTTAACCAAGAGAAGCATCAGTATTGTCATGATGATGACCAAAATGACTCCTCTCCGAAGGATAACTTTCCGATTAACAGGCTCTGTTTGGGTTTGTTTGGCCATCACATCCCGCCCAGCCAGCAGATGAACCCCTATCGCAAGACATAAAAAATAAAGAAACGCGGGAATGACGGCTGCTAAAACGACATCAAAATAGTCCACTCCAAGAAAATAGACCATCACAAATGCTCCGCTTCCCATAATCGGCGGCATTATTTGTCCACCTGTAGAGGCGACAGCTTCGATCGCCCCGGCAAACTCAGGCTTGTAACCCATTTTTTTCATTAAGGGGATTGTGAAAGATCCGGTCAGGAGGACGTTCGCAACGACAGTTCCGGTGGCAGTACCCATCAGGGCACTGCCCCAAATGGCTACTTGGGCTCCACCGCTTCTTATCCTTCGGCACAGGATTTTGCCGAACTCATAGATAAGATCCGGTACTCCTGCTGATCCCAGTAAACCTCCCAAAATTACGAAGAAAAATATGTAGTAGACTCCTACCCCTAGTAAATGACCTATCATACCGGAAAGTCCCGTAGTGAGATAGTTAATAACGTAGTCCCAACTGACCTGTGGGGCTGCAAGTTTGGAAAACGGGATATGCTGTCCCAGTATTGCGTAAAGTAAAAATGTCAAAGCCACAATAGGTATAATCCATCCCCAAACTCGTTGAGTTATGAAAAACAAATTCATAATCAACAACAGTCCAATTACGGTATCAGCATTAGTAGGGAATCCAGTCCGCATCTCGAGTTCTTCCTGGAATACCCTCAAATAAAGCAAGGCTAGTGTTGAAACACCAAGGAGCAAGGTTAAGAGAATCTTATGCCAGTTCTTCTTACTCCTTGAAATTTCAACTCCGTAGATTAAAGTAAATGCAAAAATTAAATGGTAAATCTGAAGTTCAACCATATCAGTCGGCCTGAAGACGACAAAAACAATCTGGTAAACGAACATTGCCAAAGCTAAGGCAAAAATAAATCCTTCTAAAATTGAACGTCCTGAAGCTTTTTTCTGGTGTGTATTAATATCAAACTCAGCCGCCACCATCACTTCCTCCTTCAAGATTGCTTGAGCCTTTCTTTGCGAAGATTCGGTGACTGTGCTAGAATTCTATCACAATAATATGGCCGGAAGTCAATAGCAATGGCGTTATCATTGGTCATTTCGGCCAGAAAGGAATGATATATGACAGAAACGGCTATAAAAGAGCTGGAGCAACAACTGATACAAATTCTTGCGCAGGATGCGACCCAGAGCAGTGAAGCGATTGCCAAAAAGCTTTATGTTAGTGCTAGAACTGTCAGACGCTTAACCAACAAACTTTGCAGAGAGGAAATAATAAGGATTGCTGCAGTACAAAATGCACACAAAGTCGGCTTACCAGTTACTTGCATGGTGTCACTGCATTTGGCACAATCAAGTCTTGAGGCAGCTATGGAATTGTTTTCTAATCTGCCAGAGATTAGCTGGGTTGCCACGACCACAGGACGGTATAATCTCGTGGCGGTCGCCCATTTTGCTTCAACTCAGAAATTGGCTGAGTTTACAGAAAGGCAATCTCCCAAAATAAAAGGCTTGAAAGACAGCGAGATTTTAATCTGCTTAAAGGTTAAGAAATGTGGCGCCAGGTATGAATAAAACAAACGTACTTTACGAATAAGAATTGCCCTTTAGGAAATGTGGAAATTTCGTTACCAGAAATATACGAAGTAAGTCATAGGAATAAATTTACACTTAAAATAGGAAATAGTGAAGGAGGACTAATCATGAGAATCGTCCTGATTCCGCCCTATAAGGGCATGCAGTATATTCCGGGGGTGGGACAATATATGCTCCACGAACTTGTAGACGGCCTGAGATTGAAGGGTCAGCTTAAAGGTGTGGAGGTTGATATTGACGATGGCTTTACCTATCCCGCCGATATTGATCCCGTAGCCCGCGACGAAGAGTTTGGTGCGCACATCTCTACGGGCATAGTACGTAAGGTAAAAGAATATTCCGATTCAGGGAAATACGTGCGATCGTTCTAACTGGAGACCTGGAAGCCGGGGTTCCCGGGGCACGGGTCGCATCCAAAATCCCGGTCGCCTCGATAAATCACTCCGCCATTCATGTCGCCTCCCTTATCGGAGACCGCTGTACCGTTTTTTCCGTGACCGACCCGTGCGCCCAGATTGTAAGGCGCGCCGTACAGATATACGGGTTTAATGACAAGGTAAGTAGATACCCACGGGCAAGCCCGTGGCACTTTATAACTCAAACTCAAGCTTCGCTTGACCTGAATCCTGGCGCCCCTGGTACTCAACGTACTTCAGTATTTTCTCCTCTTCAATCCCAACCGTGGATACAAAATACCCCGGTGACCAAACTATGTTCTCTTTCCAATACCTGTTTTTAAGCCATTCAAACTTTTTCCTGAGTTCACTGCTTGTCATGCCCTTTATCTTCCCAACCACCGTGCTGACTGAATACTTCGGTGGAATAACCATCACCATATGTATATGGTCATCCTGTATGTTGTACTTGACTATTTCACAACCCGGTAATTGCTCCATTACCTTCGGAAAAAGTTCGACTAGATATCCCTTCACGCCAGTATTCAGGATGCGATGGCGATATTTCGGTATCCAGACTATATGATACTCCGTCCGATATGCTGCATGCCCAGATAACCTGATTTCCACGCATCTATTCTACCACCTCATATCACCATCGCTACATTCACCCACGGGCAAGCCCGTGGAACTCTGCCCTTCGGGTTTTTAGAGGGTATGATTCGTAATAAAATACAGATAGAGATTGAGGCGGATGGTAGATTGAACGGAATAGTTTCACGGGGCGCTGACGGGGTAATCCCCGCCGCGGCGGTCGATGTGCTCGTCTACCAGATGAAGGAATGGGCTCGTGGGAGAGAGGGGTTAACAATGGACCGTGATATTCATCTGGAGAAAACCTCAGAGGGCAGGGTGAGAATGAGGTACGGCTTCTCCAGTTTTGGCGAAATAGAAGAAAGTCAGGTGGAAATAATCAAAGCGGTATTAACCGATTTCGAATCGGGGTTAAAAGATCAGTCGGAATACCTCGAAATGGAGAAACTCTATAACAGGCTTGGACGACTCAAGACAAATATCGGTGAAGTTCTCACGGTTATTTTACTGCGGCGGATTGTACCAGGCAAATGCAAGTTTTGCCCGATTTAATTGCCAACAAGGAGAGATGAAATGAAAGCAGCCATATACGCCAGAGTTTCCTCGGATAGCCAGGATGTCGACCTTTCAATCTCCGCTCAGTTGAGAGCCGTCAGGGACTATGCTGCCAAGCACGGGTATGAGGTTGTTCGCGAATATGTTGACGAGGCGGAAAGCGGTCGGAGCGCCTCGCGCCCCCAGTTTAAGGAGATGATTGCTGTCGCCAGGTTAAAGCACCCGCCCTTTCAGGCTATCCTGGTCTGGAAGCTCAACCGCTTTTCCCGGAGCCGCGTCGATTCCGTCACCTATAAAACCCTTCTCAAGAATAAGGGAATCAGGGTCATTTCGATAAATGAACACCTGGATGAAAGCCCCTCGGGCCAGCTTCTCGAAGGCATCATCGAGTCGGTCGACGAGTTTTACAGCGCCAACCTTGGTCAGGATATCAAGCGGGGTTTAAGAGAGAATGCGGCACGGGGCTTCTACAGCATTGGCAGGGCGCCCTACGGCTTCCGTAAGGTGCCGGTCAAGGATGGTGTGAAGACCCGGTATAAGCTTGAGCCGGACCCGGAAGATTCAATGCCCGTAATAGTTGTTCGCAGGATATTCGAGATGGCAACCAAGCGGATAGGGTGCAAACAAATCGCCATGACGCTAAACCGGGAAGGCTTCTTCACCGGTACCGGACAGCGCTGGGGAAAGACCACCGTGCATAAGATACTTAATAACGAGGCATACTGCGGTACGCTGGTATTCGGCGGCAGGCCCGGCCACCCGGCCATCCATAGCGGAGAGCCGCCGGTGCGCGTCGAAAACGCCTGGCCCGCTATTATTGACAAAGAGACGTTCTGGCAGGTGCAAACGAAGATGGCAACAAATGCACCCAGGGCAGTACATCCACGTATTGTCCCCAGCTTCTACCTCCTCAGCGGCATGCTGGTTTGCAGCTGCGGCAGCGCCATGGTGGGTCGCAGCGCCAAGTCGCACCGGTATTACTATTACACCTGCAATCGAAGTTGCAAACAGGGTAGAGAGGCATGTAACAGCCGGATATTGCCGAAGGAAAAGGTTGAACGATTGGTGATTGACCAGATTAAGAGTAAAATCCTGGATGGGAAATACCTTGAGGAACTGGTAAACCTGGTAAACTTAGAGCTTGATGCCGGACACGTCTTAATCAAAGAACAGATTGCCAACATAGAAAGCGAAATCCACGAGGTTGAAAACAGGCTGGCCCGTCTATATGAAGCCCTGGAAACAGGCAAGCTAACCCTGGATGACCTGGCTCCCAGGATTAAGGAGTTACGGGCTAAGCAGGATGAACTCAGTAAAACCAGAGTCGTCGCCGAGGCAGAAATGACTTTACAGGGCTGCCAACAGCTTGACGTTGAGGATGTTAGCGCCTACGTTGTGGACCTACGACATCTGCTCGAAGAAAGTGAAGTGGCCCAGCGTAAGGCGTTCCTGAGGTCGTTTGTAAAGAAGATTGTGATTGACAAAGATAAGGTAAAGGTATACTACAAGCTGCCGGTGCCCCCGGATGGTAGGAAGGCGGAGACTGTAGGAGTTCTGCCTATTGACACCCCAAGTGGGCCTGGGGGGACGATACCTAGAACCGAAACAGTTTCCTGCTTGACTCCATCCGGCGGCAGACCATAGTTGAAAGTAATCTCGCCGTCGTCGACTTCCAGGCTATCGATAAAGGTTGCCAGGAAGGCCCGCCTCTCAAATATATTACTGGATTCGAGGAACCTCTTCAAGTCAGCTACGTACGCTACGACTGCCCCGGGGTCGAGGGGCTCCAGGCGGCGCCTCCGGATATCTTCCTCAATTTCAAATCTGGCTCTTCTCATTTCGTTAACTTTATCCTGGACATCGGCTATCCTTTTCGCCATTCTTACCGGCTCGATAGCTTTCGTCTCGACAAAATCATAGAGACGGTCCAGGCGGTCCTCCCACTGGTTGGCTTCACGGTCTATTGCTTCAAGCCGTTCGTTGTATTTCTTGAGGGAGCCATCCAGTTCCTCGTTTATGATTCTCACCAGGTCGGTCAAATTCTCATCCGTGAGCAGGTATCCTTTTATCTTCTCGACAACGTATTTCTCCAATTTTTCTCTTGGCAGGTGCTTGCTCGGGCATATCTCTTTTCCTTTTGCGTACGTTGTGCCGCAAACATAGTAATGGTTTCGACCGGACTTGGCAGCATAACCGATGTAGGCTGCACCGCACTTCTTACACTTTATCAACCCGCTGAGCAAGTACTGGCTGCTGGTAACCCGGGGATGCACTATCTTGGGAGCCCGGCCGTTCAAGCCTGTTTGAATATTGTCGAAGGTTTCCTTGTCAACGAGTGCCGGCCAGGCGTTTTCTTTCCTGACCGGGGGAAGGTTTGATTTACTGTGATTCTTTCCATATACCAGACAGCCTATGTAGGCCTCGTTAGTCAAGATCTTGTGCACACGCTGCTTTCCCCAGGTGCCCCCGTTCGGAGCCGGGATACCATCCTTATTAAGGCCTTTTGTAATCTCTTTCAGACCTTTGCCCTCGCTGCATTCCCTGAATATACGCTGTGCGATAGGAGCCTGGGCCGGATTAATATCCAGGGTATTCCTCGCCTTGTCGCCATCCTTAACCTTTATTTTAAGGTAGCCGTATGGAGGGTGGCTAGCATTGAAGAAACCGCGCGAGGCATTCTCCCTCAACCCTCTGATAATATCCTGGGCGAGGTTGGAAGAATAGAACTCATCTATCACCTCGATTATGCCTTCCATGAGACGGCCGGTCGGCGAGTCTTCGATATGCTCGTTTATCGATATGATCTGAATGCCCTGCTTCCTGAGCAGAGACTTGTAGATAATCGAGTCCTCCCTGTTCCTGGCAAACCTGGACAGCTTCCATACCAATATCAACTGGAAAGGCGGGTTCTTCATCCGGGCCATGCTGATCATCTCTCGAAAAGCCGGCCTGGCAGTGCTCCTTCCGCTTTCAGCTTCGTCAACAAACTCCTTGATGACGGCATATCCATTCCTGGTAGCGTATTCCCTCAGCGCCTTGAGCTGGGCCGAGATGGAAAGGTCGACATCCTGCCGGTCGGATGATACCCTGGCATAAATGGCAGCCATTTTTGTACTTTCCAAGAGTCTGACCTCCTTATATGCTATAAATGCCTGTAGAATCCATCCGCGATTACCGGACTGGACCGTTTGACCTGGGGCTGAAACAGGTCCAGATTTTGCCCGAGCAATACTACCAGCGCAGTTTTTGCAATTGTTCCGGAAATCATCAGAGGCCTGGCAATCGCCGCCAGGACTTCATCATCAATGTCGTCAGTCAATGCAATGTGTGCCAGGTGCGGTTTCCCATTCTTTATCGCCATATCAACCAGGGAACCGGGCATGACCGGCCTTCCCCTTCTGGGAAAGAGACCATCCAAGCCATATACATTGGCATCGGGGTAGCTGTCATTGGAGCAACCGGTCCAGTAGGTCACTCGCCACTCGTTTTCGGGATTGGGTTCGTAAAGGGCGGCATACATGAACATCCTTCCTTGCAACACCTCTCCCATTCTTAACAACACCTGGGAGCAACTTTTCGAATACATCCTGGAAAGAGCGATAATGTCTAGGCCGGTCTCGTAAACCTTGCTCCTGAAATCTTGTTCGGGCAACAGGACTGCCGAAGCAAACCTGTTGGCGGCGATGTGCCGTGCACTCGTTCTCAACGGCGCATAGCCTGGTTGAACCTCAACGAACATCGTCTCCATCATTTCCCTTATCTCATGAAGAATCGTGTTCTGGATGCCGCTAACGGCATCCCCCTTTTTGAAATATATGTTCTTGCTGTCTCCATAAACCTCGTGGTAGCCTCGTATGTTTTCAGGCATCTTTTCCAGTTCGCTGAGCTTGATGCCGCAACTGGCGGCTGCAGCCTTCAGCGCCCTCAGGTTGGTGGGCAGGCCCTTCAGGTAGACCGACCTGAACTCTTCCGCCAGCTGCTCCTCCGACAGTTCATTGATTTCTCCACACTTCCTGATAATGTGGTCGCAAAAGCAACGCAGGTTGTTGAAGTCCGTTGTCAAAAGTCAGCCTCCAGGTAGAAGTTTCTTGCCCGTCGCCTTCTCGTACATCTCCACGATGAAACGCTTCACCTCGGTGTTAAGCCCTCCCTTGATACGGGTCCCGGACTTGTACCTGGGGTCGTTCATCACGTACCTGAAGGCCATCTCAACCTCGTCCTCCTCGCTCAGAGAAACATCTTCCTCCGCAAGATAGCCGGCAGCCGCCAGCATATCCCTGATAGGTACATCGAAAACCGGCGCCAGCTTTTTCAGAATGTCGGCGCCCGGTATGGGACGCTGACCTCTTTCTATGAGTCCGAGGTACGAGTTGGATACGCCGGACAGCTCCTCGACTTCCCTGAGCGAATATCTCTTCTCCAGCCTGAGGGTTCTAAGGTATTCGCCGAAGTTATCCACCATCGTATCTCACCTCCCTTTCGGCATATGTTAGCACCTTTTGTGGAGAATGTCAAACACTGACGTAAACGAAACGCTATCTATAGTGACATTATTCTATTGACAACCTGCAACCCCGATAATATATACTACAGTAAGCGAATTGTCCACAGGGGTATCTATATGGTTAGGGTCAAGGTAAACCGGTATGCATTTGAAGTTGCCCTCTCGAAGAAGAATCTCTCGCAGCGAGACCTGGCCGAGCTTATCGGATTTTCACGGAGCCACGTGTCTTTCATTATCAATGGCAAGAGAGAGCCTTCCGCACTGATGAGGCGGCTGATTCTCGAGCGCCTGGTGGACTATACCTTCGATGACCTGTTCACTATCGAGGAAAACGGAAATGGCAACGGTAACGATGACAAACAGGCGTGAAACCGGATTGAGAATTCTGGCCAGAATGATTGTCCGGGCTTACCTGGGTGAGATAGACCGTGGCGAAGCCGGCCCGGATATATGTAGAGAAAAAAAGATGGAGGTAGATGATGCCAATCAAAGGTGTGAGCGAGGTTGTGAGGTTGCACCGCCTGGGGAAGATAAGGCTAGGGATAAAACTCCAAACAGATGAGGGAACCGAATATCCTTCCCCAACGGACTACTTTGTTTGTCCGGATGAAGTAAAGAAGGTTTTCGGGGAAAAACCGAAAGAGCTCCAGATCATGTTCCCTACCGAAGACGAGAAGCAGTGGGCCAGCCAATATCTAAGGTGCTATTCGGAAACCGGGGACCTTGTCTGCCGCGGGGACGGCGAGATGGCGGTAGCCCGGGTGGAAACCATCGGGCGGGAACGAAGTTCAAGATATAAGCCGATAACAAAATTATTGGAGATGCCGTGTGACCCGGACAGGTGCCCCTGCTACCAGAAGGGATATTGTCACCGCGTACTGAACCTGCAATTCCTTCTGCCCGACTGTCCTGGCCTTGGGGTCTATCAGCTCGATACCACCTCTTTCTATTCCATTGTTAATGTCAACTCCGGAATCAAACTCATCCGCGGCACCTGTGGACGGGTATCGATGATTCCCCTGTCACTGAAGCTGATAGAACAGGAAGTAAAGCCCGAGGGCATAGAAAAAACGGTGCAGGTACTGAGCCTGACCGGTCGTTACTCACTTGCCGAAATCCAGAAGTATGCACAGACACCACCCGGGCAGGTCCTTCTTCTGCCGGTACCTGACAACGAACCTCCGGATGACCTGTTTCCTCCTGAATCAAGAAAACCCGTAGAACCGGTTAAACCGGCGCCCTCACGAAAAGAAGCGCTGCTTGATCTGTGGACCAGGGTCAAGAGCAAGGTCTGGCAACTTGATGTCAGGGATGAGCAGGTAGCCAACTGGTTTCGGAGAAACTATCGAATCGCAGACGTGCGCCTGAGCGACTTTGACCTGATAGAGCCGCCTTCCCAGGTTACCATTGAAGCACTTACGCATTTCCTGATGTCGCTGCAGCATCACGAAGACTCCATTTAGCGTCTCTGATAATATTCCCGGATAAGGAACATTTATGGCTGGATCTGTCTTTTCAGACGCCATTCCCGAACTGCTGTCCGAGCACTTCCAACACCTCACCGAAGGCAGCGGCATCAGCGTCGATGTCATCAGAGAGCGGGGATACCGGAGCCTGCTGGGTAAATCGGAGCTTGAGAAATTCGGCTTTACACCGGCCCAGCAGCGCGCTCCCGGTATCCTCATTCCACTCCGGTCCGTGGACGGCAAAGAGGCGGGATGCCAGTTCCGACCGGATCATCCCAGAACGAGCGGCCGCGGCAAGGCTATCAAGTACGAGTCTCCAACCGGCTCCTCGAATCGGCTCGACTGCCCGCCGCGCTGCCAGAAGAACATAGGAAATCCCCAGGTTCCTCTGTGGATCACAGAAGGCTCGAAGAAAGCCGATGCCCTGGCATCCAAAGGGGCCTGCGCTATCTCCGTCACCGGGGTCTGGGGATTCAAGGGCAAAAACCAGTTCGGCGGCATCACCTTTCTGGCCGACTGGGATTACATCGCCCTTAAAAACCGGACCGTTTACCTGGCCTTCGACTCGGATATCGTCACCAAGGAGCCGGTCAGAAAAGCCCTGGAACACATCGGCGAGCACCTCAAACGCAAAGGAGGAGCGGTTCATGTTATCCAGCTTCCCCAGCTCGAGGGGCAGAGCAAGACGGGCATCGACGACTATCTGCTGAAGTATTCCCTGGAGGAAGCCGAACGTCTGGCAGGCACTTTCAAGCTGGAAGAAGTGGAAGACAAAAACCGGTTCGTCTCCGGCTTCGTGTTACACGACGGCACGGTGGGCGAGATGATCGTCAGCAGCGACGACGATCGCTCGTTCATGATCGTAGCCAACGGCTCGGTGCGAAAAGTCTACCAGTACGAGACGCCGAAGGTGACCTACCTGCCGACCAACGATCTCCTGGTGGGAGAGGTGGTCCACTTTGCGGCGAACGCCGCCCCGTATGGCTCTCAGGCGGTTCTCTTCAAAGAGATCAGGCATTTCATCCACCGCTACCTGGAGTTGCCGGCGGACTTCGAGGAGATCGCTTCCCTCTACGTCCTGCTGACCTGGGTGTACGAGTTTGCCCCTTCAATTCCCTATCTCCGCGTTATCGGCGACTGGGGCACCGGCAAGACCCGGTTTTTACAGGTGGCCGGCGCCGTCTGCTTCCGTCCCATCTTCGCCTCGGGAGCGACTACGCCGGCACCCATCTTCCGGATACTGGAGCAGTACCGGGGTACGCTGGTGTTTGACGAGGCTGATTTCAAGGACTCGGCCGCCTGGGCCGAGATGGTCAAGCTCCTCAATAACGGCTACCGCCCCGGCATGCCGGTGCTGCGGGCCGACAAAGAGAACGGCAAGTGGTATCCCCGCAGCTACCAGGTCTTCGGTCCCAAGCTCATCTCCACCCGGTTCCCTTTCAAGGACGAGGCTCTGGAGAGCCGCTGCCTGACCTCCGAGATGCTGCCGCTCACCCGGGATGATATTCCCAGGGTGCTGCCGCCGGCTTTCGACAAGGAAGTAAACGAGCTGCGCTCCAAGCTCCTGACCTTCCGGCTGGCCAATCTGACCCGGCTCAAGGGCAAGACCTTCGGCAACGAGCTCCTCGAGCCGAATCTTCAGCCCCGTTTGCAGGAGATACTCATCCCGCTGAAAGCCATGCTTAACGGCGACGGGGCCATGGTGGAGGCCCTGGCCGGGTTCGTGCACCGCCTTCAGGACAGCCTGTACTACAGGCGTAAAGAGAGTCTGGACGGCAAGGTATTGATGGCGCTGATCGAACTCCACGATGAAGACCTGGAACTAAGCTCGCAGAGCATCGCCGACAGGATTGCCCAGTCGGATGAGGACAGTGAGATCAACAGCCGCAAGGTGGGCTGGATAATCAAGAAACTGGGCCTCGTCAAGGAGCGGGTAGGTAAGAACCGTCAGCGGATTATCCGATGGGACCAGGACAGGGTACAGAGATTGTCACGAACATACGGACTTCCCACGCCACTGGAGAAAACGTCCGAAACGTCCGCATTGTCCGCTCCGGCTATGAAAACGGCGGACGATGTCGATCCGGTCGCGGAAGATTGTCCGCCGGAACGTCCGCCTCATTCCGAAGCTGACCCAGACGTGACGGCGGACGAAGCGGACATAGCGGACATTGTTTGCGGGGACACGGGAATGGCTCCCGATGCCATGGAACCCGCAGCGGAAAGGGAACCCGATCCACTGGAGGATTCGCTTCATATGACCCGTGAGCAGGCAGTAGCCATCTGGGAAGAGGCAGGCAGGCCGATCATCCATCTCGGTCCCGGCGAGAACTGCTTCGGACTGGACAAACTGCTCAGCCACCGCGACATCAACGAGCGCCACCTGGCTGCAATCAGGGAATGGCTGGAAGAGAGGCAGAGATGAAAGAGTCTAAGAAGAGAACACTTTATGAATGCTCGCATGCACGGGTAAAGGGCGAAAACATCTACTGCCGCAAAGGCTATAAGCTCTATCTCCCGCCGGGCAACGGGCACTTGGATATCGCGCGTCTGGCGAGGGGTTCCCGATTGGCCTTCAAGCCCTGCCAGGACTGCGCCGATTTCGATTGCATGGGGCCCCCGGTACCGCCGGAGGAGCGCGGCTGGCTCAAGAAGGAGGCGAAATGATCAACTGGCTGGGAAACCTGTACAAAGCATTATGGACAAGAGTCGGCGGCAAGCCGTGGACAGAGATAATCCGGGAAGACCAGAAGAAGTCGCCGCTGATCTTCCTGCTCGTCTTCCTGGGACTGGGAATCTTGGTCGGAAAGCAGGCCGGGAAATACTGGTGGCAGATAACGCTCGGCTTTCTGCTGGGGATACTCTGCGGTCATTTCTGGTGGTAAGAATCATGGAAGAAGATATCGTAAAACACCTGAGGGAGCAGGAAAGAATCCTGGGTGAGATGCGTGACAACGTGCTCGGCTGGATGGACGACCTGCTGCACGACGCCTTCAACCCGGAAGCCTTCCTGCGCTATGCCGCCGGCCTGGGGATTGATCTCTCACAGGCCCCGAACCTGGTCGGACGGGGGGACGGTCTAGACCCCTACAGGGTGCTCGGATTGGAGAAAACCGCGACAGACGAGGAAGTAAAGAAACGGTACCGGGCGCTCCTGAAGAAGCTTCACCCGGATACCGCCGGTGTGAGGGGCACGGATTTCCTGCTCCAGATGATGATTGCCGCTTACCAGCAAATCGCGCGGGAAAGGGGGTGGCAGTGAAGATGCCAGGTATCAATGAGCGCTAGATTGTTAAATCTAACATGTAATCGGGAGGTTAGCTATGTGGAAACAGTATGAGGTGGAACTGCAAATGACCGGTATGTTTGGGGCATCTCTACCCCGGACCAGGGAAGAGATCGAGAAAATGCTGGAGTATCGCATGCCGGTCAAGCCACCAGAAAACTTCGTACCCTTGAACGAGATTGTTGAGGAAGTTGTCGAGAAAGTTGGAGCTTCTGCGGAAGGGGATGAGGAAGAAGAGTTGAAGTTCGGGTGGGCGACTTTTCCCAGGAATGATGATGGACTTTATTACGAGGGGCGTTGTGTCAGGGGGCACATTAAGGACTGTGCCAACCAGGTAAAGGATGTCATCAAACCCGAGATGAAAGCTCTCAAGGCAAAGGTGGCCAACAAGGTCTATGTCATGACGGACGTGATTCCCCTCGGTTTGAAAGAGCCGGCGGGAACCACGCAGCGCTTCGTGCAGGTCATGACCAGGCAGGGGCCAAGGTCAACCATCAAGTACATAGACTACCTGGAGAAGCCGAAATTGACATTCCGGCTGAATGTGCTCGATGACGGGGTCATTACGGACGATATCCTCAACGCCATCTTTGAGTACGGCAGCATTCACGGTATGGGACAGGAACGCTCCCAGGGCTGGGGCCGGTATACGTTCACGGTGAGAGAAACGCCCTGAAGTCGAGACGTGTTCGTCGGTGCATTGACAGGATGTGAAGACGAGAGGCGCTTTGATACGGGTCGAGTTGAAGCCGAGTTTTGGCGTGGTCTGGGTTGCCGTGAAGGCGAGTGGTGCAGAGAAAGGGGGGTGCAGCGGCGGGGAGAGGCGTGGCCTGAGGAGAAGTCGAGGAATGATGTGGAGAGGACTGGCGTGTTCTGAATTGGATTGGATCGGAGCCGAGTGCTGTGGTGCGGGTGCTGGATTGGGGTGCGGTGATCTGGACTGAAGACGAGGTCTGGAGTGCCTTGGCTCGTTCTGCAGTGTACTTGAGGTGTGGTGAAGCCGAGGACGGTGGTGTTTTGATGCGGTGGGAGTTGTGGCGGCGTGAAGTCGAGGAGCGGGGTGTTTCGGTGGGTGGAATGATTTGAAGCCGAGGCAGAACAAGAAGGAGTGACTCATGGAAGAAAAGCAAAGGTATGGCAAGGAGTCGTCCTCAGTATCCCCAACCAACACTATGAGAGATGTGAGGCACAAATAGAAGAAGCGAAGAAGGAGAACAAGGATGAAAGATGGTGATACAGAGCTACTCGCGGAGATAGCCAGATTCGAAGACTCACAAGAGATGGAAAAGGAATTCAAGATCGGCTGGTCGTGGCGCCACGTGCGCGTCTGGCCATCGACATTGAGCCGCCTGTTCAAGGACGGCTACCTGGAGAACGTATTCCGCTCCAACTCTTACACCGGCTACCGCCTCAGCGAGCTTGGTAGAGACATGGTGAATACCAAAGAGCAGGAAGAGGCGGCAGAGCCCGATACTGCAAAGCCCCTGGACTTAGCGGACGGGATTTTCTCCGACATCATCGGCCATGAAGACGAGAAGGAGCTGCTGGTAGCCTGCCTGCTATCGGAAAAGCCGGTACACGTTCTGCTGGCAGGACCGCCGGCACTGGCCAAGAGCCTGTTTCTCTGGGACATCGAGAGGGCGGCCGGGGAAAAGGCCATCTGGCTGGTCGGATCCGCCACCTCGAAAGCGGGTCTCTGGGATATTGTCTCTGAACGGGAGCCTCAGGTCCTGCTCATCGATGAGCTGGACAAGATGAACGCCTCTGATACCGCTGCCCTGCTCTCCATGATGGAAGGCGGCAGGCTGGTGAGGGCCAAGAGAGGACGGGAGCTTGACCTGCAAAACCAGCTCCGGGTGGTGGCTGCCAGCAACCGCCTGAGCAAGCTCTCCCCGGAGCTAAGGTCGAGGTTCGCCATACGCATGCTCAGCGCCTACAACCGGGCCGATTTCCTGGCGGTGGTAAGAGGAGTGCTGGTCAGCAGGGAAAACCTCGATCCTGATACCGCTGCCAACATAGCGGAAAGGCTGGACGGCCGCACCCAGGACGTGAGGGACGCCATCCGGGTGGCTAGGCTGACCCCCCGGCTCGGGGTCACCCGGGCCATAAATCTTCTTCTGGAGAAGGGTAGATGACAGTATCCGGTTCAGTCAGGGGGAGGGTCACCCCGGGGCCCCCCAATATGTAAGGGTAAAAGGCAGGGGCGCGTATTTGCTGGGTGCGTATCTGCTGGCAGCAAAACGCTCGTATTTGCTGAAAGTCGTCAAAAAGGAGGTATACAACAATGAAGTGCAAAGTGTGCGGCCGTGATTTCAAAAGCCCCCAGGCCCTGGGTGGGCACATGAGGGGCATGCACAAGGAAGAAAATACCGAGGGAAAGGAGAAGGAAGAATTGACACAGCAAGCACAGGAAAGGGTCGTTTCAGGAAACGATTCGGGTAATCCCGGGGACGTTGCAGGATCCGCTGAATACGCCGAACCGCAAGCCGAACAGAAAGAGCCAAAGCAGGAAGCAAATGGGCCACAGGAAGCGCAAAAGACAACCGCCTCACCAAATGGTTCGGGCGATACCAAATTGCTTGCAGAACCAGCTGAGAACAGCGAGTCCCAAACCGAGCAGAAGGGGCCGGAGCCGGAAGAGCCGAGCATAGCCGAGCAGATACGGACTCTTGCCAAACAGGGTTACACCGTTCCGCAGCTAGCCAATAAGTTCGGCTTCAAAGAGTCCACTATCCGGCAAGAGATCGTCAAGCTTGTCAAACCCGAGGGAGAAGCGATCGAAGACAAGACAAAGCTGCAGGAAAGCATGTGGCCCGTGGTCCGGAAGATGGGAGGCGGCATGGAGGTGATGTCTCCCGAGGCAGTCCTTCGATACTACATGGGTGGGGGCACACCGGAGGAGCAGCTTGAGCTGAGGGCGATCATGAAGTTCCGGGCGGCGATGCTTATGGTAATGGACCTGGTCAGCGTGCAAAAGGGCTCCGCCGAAGCTGACGCCAGGCGGATGGAACCTATCCTCAGGCTTATGAAGGAGACCAGGGAGGAGCAGGACGCCGCAGCGCACCGGGCGAAAGAATCCAACGTGGAGATCGCCGACAAGGCCGCCTACGAGACGGCTGCGCAGCTCTCCCAGGTTATCTCCCAGAACAACGCCCGGATAACCGAATCGATCAACCAGATCCGGCAGGCAATGGGCGGCAAAGAGGAAAATCCCCTCGGGCAGGTGCTGAACTCGATGCAGTCCCTGCAGCAGATGATGGGGATGTTCGGCATAACCATGCCGGGCATGCCGGGTGCGCAGGGCGGAGCGCCTGCGGCGGAGCAGTGGCAGCCGCATCCCATCACGCACCGTAAACGTGAAGAAACACAAGGAGGAGAATAAGATGTTCGACCAGCTACAGAACATGATGGCCACACCCCAGGCCCGGGAGATGGTGTTCAATATGATCGCCCGGGAGGTAGCCAAGGCACCGCCGGAGCGGCGGGAAGCCTTATCCCGCGTCACGGTCACTCTGGAGAGGACGGAAAGGGGCATGCACCTGGAAGTCAGCCGGTCCGACGACCCGCAGGTCGAGGAAACTATCGGCGGCGCCATCGAAAACTGGACCGAGATGCTTTCCCGCGGCTTCCAGTCGATGGGATTCCGGGTGGAGATCGTGGACTGATGAACCAGCCTGCTATGCCGGCAACCACAGGCGATATCCTGTATCCCACGCGGGTGATGCTGTTCATCACGCTGCTCTGCATGGGATACGAGCTAAGCCGCCCGATACCTGCCGTCAGCAAAGAGCGGGAACTGCTATTGCCGGCTACCGTCAGTCCGCCAGACCCGGAGTGGGAAGGACTGCCGCCGTGGCAGAGGGAAGCCTCGGCGAAGGCGGTGGAGAAATACGCCGCCACCCAGGAGAAGAAATGGCTGCGGTGGAACGAAGCCATGTTCGAGAGGTCGGAATCATGCCGGTGATATTCGAGAGAAAGTTATTCAAGATAGGGGAGGGTGGCATTGCTGTCACCCTCCCCAAAGCTTGGATAACTTTCTACAATCTCAAGCCCGGCGATAAAGTTGAAATAATAGCTGATAAGTTCCTTACAATTCGAACTAAAAATAATGACGGTCAAGAGGGAGACGTAAGGACTGATTATTGACTATCGAAAGTCTGCCACTGCAATGGTTCCTTGTGAAACACTAGCTTACTCGTGTATATTTAGTTAAAAGATAATTTGAAAATCTAAACATAGCCATTGGAGACACATGACTGTCTCAGACTGTCAAGAAGAGATAACCGAATACCAGAAACCTGTAATATCAGATTTATTAAATAGTCATTATCTGCAGCTAGAAAGACGTTATCCGGTGCGAACGGACGATTCATTTAGTAAATTGGTCGTTCCAACTGGTAATTCTGATCAACCTTTTCATCGCTGGTTCCATCTAAAGGAAGGCTTCGCATGGGATTTGTCTTCAAAAATAGTCGATACTATTGAAAATAAGAATAAAGAAGATTTTACCTTATTAGATCCCTATGTAGGTACAGGTTCTAGTATTATAGGGCTGTTAAGGTCTCAGAGCATGCCTTTTCAAAGGCTCCATGCATACGGAATTGAGTGTAATCCTTTTTTAAAGTTTGTATCCTGGACAACTGTTAAAGCCTTAAAACGGAAGGTCAATAATTTTCTGGAGTTCGCAAATACTGTCATTGACCAGCTCGAATCAAATCAATGTGCGGAGCAGATAATACCTTCTCTTTCAACTTTCCAAAATCCTGACTATTTCGCAACTGGAGTCGTTCAACGCTTAGTTCAGTTAAAAAGGATCATCCAAGATTCAGTTGATGATAGCTTGGTAAGAGATTTAGGTTTATTATGTCTTTCAAGTATAGTCGAACCAGTAAGTTATTTGAGGCGTGATGGCAGAGCTTTGCGTTTTGTATCCGATAAAGAACCCTCTGACCTTTGTACGGAATTTTTACGGCGGGCGGAGATTATTTCAAAAGACCTAGAATCTGATCGTAGTTGGAAATATGGTACAGGGAAAATCTATCGAGGCGACGGCAGAAGACCACAACAATCTTTACCCAAGGGAGTCAAAGCCGATTTAGTATTGTTCTCGCCCCCGTACCCGAACAATATTGACTATACAGAAGTCTATAAAATGGAAGCTTGGATCTTGGGGGAAATAGATAACCGAGAATCATTCTATAAACAGCGTTTCCAGACATTGCGTAGTCATCCTAGCGTACGGTTTTCTGACTACTATAAAGCATTGAAAAACGGTTATAAAACTGGATTTTCTGAGTTGCTTGAACCACTGATCAATGAAATCCCAGATAATAAAGATATGTTCTGGCGAACTCGATTAGTAAATGGTTACTTTGATGACATGTTATTGACATTGTTAAATCATAAGAGCATATTATCCAAAAATGGATATCTAGTTTTCATCGTCGGTAACTCTCTACACGGGGCGGGAGATGATCGATTCCTAATTGCTGCGGATCTTATTATTGCACGATTAGCTGAGATGGCAGGATATTCCGTAGAAGACTTCATTATAGCGAGACAACTAACTAGAAAAGGAAATGATAGTTCCCTACATAGAGAATCGATAGTCTTTCTTAAGCCTACCCCAAAAGGGTAGCTGCCAAGTGATATGGGGAAAGGTGAAAGTGATGGATATATTAACTGAGACAAAGCTCAAGTTTCCTCGATTAAAACGTGTCGTTCTCACCAATTTCTCCTTGTTTAAGTTAATACCGGAAATTACTGTAATTTTTTCGGATGGTGTTTCGTGCTTGGCAGGTGCAAATGGTTTAGGGAAATCTACTTTTATCGCGGCTATCAATTATGCCTTAACTGGTAGGGTACCTGATCCTGCCCGTAAATATGAGTCGGTTAATGAATATTATCGTTTTACAGAAAACTTTTCGGGTAAATTCTTCGAGGGTCGAATATCTGAAACAGACAGAGAATCATCACAAATTGAAGTAGAATTTACCATCGATCAAACGGTCTTCCGTGTTGTGCGCGGTATGTTTGAACCGAATCAAATAAGAGAGCTAGAAATCCGTGAAAATGATGGGATAAATGAGACCCCAGCCTCATTTACCCCTGGAGATTTACAACAGAAATACGCTGAAAAAATAACGGAATGCATCGGACTAGATAAATTTGAGCAATTTGTCTTCCTGCAACTATTTGTTTGCACATTTGATGAGCGTCGTCACTTAATATTTTGGGACGATCCTGTATTGCAGCAAATATTGTTCCTAACATTTGGCTTTAATGCGGAAATAGCAAAGCGGGCGGATGAATTGTGGAGGAGTTCAAATAAGGAAGATTCGATCGCTCGCAATCGAAATTATCAAGCGACCGAAATGAAAAAGCAGTTGCAACAGCTCATACAAGAAGCGAAGAAAGAAAAGGGAGTTGATGATGATCTTCGTACACACCATGAACAATTGGTGGAAGTAGCCGATGTCGCTCGGCAAAAAAAGGGGGCGTTGGAACTTCAGATATCCGATGCTAAGCTTAAACGAGCAGACCTTTCTTCTAGGTATTCCAGTTTGCAAAATGAATATAATAGCTTATTTGAACGTCGTGTAAAAGCAAAGTCAGGGCTGCGTTATCATCCGCTAATCGTACAATCCATAAATGAGCACAGATGTGGCCTTTGTGGGCAAGAAGGAAGCGATAACATCGAATTTCTAAAAACAAATATTGAAGGGGGTGTTTGCCCTTTATGCGGTGGATCTTTAGAGGTCGAACCTTTAACCCCATTGATTGACGGATTGAAAAAAATCGAGTCTCAGATGCAAGATATTAAAAATATATTAGCTGAAACCGATATCAAGATAGAACGCGTGAAAAGCGAGAACTCAATTATTAATGACGAACTTTCTAAAGCCATAAACGCTCTCGAAGAGTTTGAAACACAAAATGATAAAGTTATGTGGGCAAAAGACCCAACACAAGGTGATTTAGAAGGCATCATTAAATCTTACAAGAAGCAGATAGAGGCATTTCAGAGACAAAGAGATGAGGCGAGAGAAAGACGTAACAGAATACGTGACGAATTAGCAGAATTACAACGACGACTAAGCGACCAATATTATCAAGTTGAAAATAGTTTTGTACCCATTTTCAAAGAATTATCTCATGCTTTTTTAGGTCTGGATCTCGATATCCGAATGGAAACACGTCAAGGTCAGATCGGATTAGCTGTTGAAGTTGAAGGGCAAGTACGAAGATCGCTAAACGAGTTATCGGAAAGTCAAAGGTTCTTTGTTGACATCGCACTCCGCATGGCGCTGAGTCAATTTCTTTCTGACGAAAAGGCTAAAGCAAGTATGTTCATTGATACTCCCGAAGGTTCTTTGGATGCAGCGTACGAGAGTCGGGCCGGAGAGATGTTTGCTCGGTTTGTGGAAAGTGGGCATCCAATAATCATGACAGCAAACATAAACACCTCACAATTATTACGTCGTCTTGCAAAGCGTTGCGGAACTGAAAAAATGCAATTGTTGAGAATGATCGAGTGGACAGAACTTTCTGAAGTGCAAGAACAGGAAGAAGATACATTCGAGCAGGCATACAAGCTAATTCAAAGAGCACTCGAGGGAGACGAACAATGAGCACCCTTAACTCGTTTGCTTGGTTCGACATTCTCGCCACATTGAAACATGTGCGTATTGTTCTATCCTCAATGGCGCAAGAAGAATTTCATTTGTTAGCCTATTTTGCGTGCTTATTATCAATTTATAAAGGGCGTTCAGTTTCTGAATGGGGATACGGATTCGCTGCTACGAGAAGGGGAGCTCCTTATAGCCCTGTTCTAGATGATATATTGGAACGATTGACTTTGGAATCATACATATCAAAGAACAATTCTTGGTACTTTTTAACAGACCGAGGATCGAAGGAATATGAGGACTTGCTTCAATTTTCAGAATACTCTGAACGTGATGTATTATTCGAAGCTGTTGGCTCATTGTTGCGACTTTCCCCTATCGGTATTACCAGGAAGGCTGTTTCACGAGATCCTTTGATGAAATCAGCTGCTCAAGGTACCGGAAAACACTTGCTACTTGAAGAGGAAAGTGTAATCTCGTTGAATATGGCCTTTAATCAAATTAGAGATGTGCTTTCTGAAGTGCCCAATGATTTGCTTGTCCCTGCAACCGTATGGGTCGAATATTTTTCGCAACATTAACAATTATATCTGAGGCATATGAGTTGAATATTGATAAGGTCGAGCTTCAAGAGTTAGTAAACAAGTCTCTCATTCCATCAGTAGTGAAGCATTTTGACGAAGCTGGGGGACAAGCAATAAGAACCTTAACAGCCGCATTACGAGGATTGTTTGATAACGTTGAAGAGTCCACATGTCGTGATAGAATAATAGTATTTCAGGCAATACGAGAGGATATTGTTGTTTTCCCGAACAAGACTATAATAGATTTTCGAGAATTATTGCCCCTTGTGGAAAATGGTTTCATTCTTCAAATTCACGCCTCCGGTGAAAAAAGAATCATCAATGAGCGCGATATTGAACTAGAAACGCTTTCAAAATCGGCAATAGTTTATCGTTACGAAAAAGGAGCTGAGTGCTTCATAATCAACGGAAATGAATTCCCCATTCCCAACGTTTATCCTGGACCTCATAGTATCTTTTCATTTCCCACGTTCGCCGATTTAAAGGATGCGCTTCATTACTATGCGAGAGAACAGATCTACACTTCCAAGTGTCGAATCTTTAGTCAGTGTTGGTTTGATGAGAATCATCTATTTTTAAAGATAAAACCGGAAAGCACTATGAGAAGGTCGCTCGAACAATTCCTGAGTGCGACTCTTAGGGGGAATGCAGAAGTTCGTCCTGAGCAGAACGTTGATGAAACACATCCTGTTGACATTCGTGTATTATTTCGTCTTTCGAATAGAGTAGCTCTAATAGAAATCAAGTGGCTAGGAAGATCGATTAAAGAAGATGGAACTCCTGGAACAGAGTATACGGAGAGTCGTGCTTTGGGGGGAGCAAATCAACTTGCCGACTATTTGGATAAATACAGGATTAGTGACCCTGGTACTGTTGGAATTGGGTATTTGGTAGTATTTGACGCACGGAGAAAATTTTTAAGATTCAAGGATGGGACTATACCAATTGAAGATGCCCTTGGTTATGAAAGTAACGAGATTAATTACGATCCCCAGCATCATATACTAAGAGGCGATTTCGAAGAACCTTTGAGAATGTTTTGCAGGCCATCATTTCTGTAATATAGTTTCTTTTCGTAAGATTCCCTAGTCCTTATATAAGCACTTCTATACTTGACGGTAAATAGACAATAGAATACGCTTGAACTGTAAGCCCTGAGAGCTTGACCGGTGAAGACCGTCTCTCAGGGCTTTTTTCATCGGCGGCTCTCGGAGCTACAAGAAAGGGGTCAGCAATCTGGACCGGAGGGGTTCAGGCTGACCCCTTTACCTTTCCGGCCAGGTTGCACCCCGAAAATAGCCCGGCCGCGACCGGGCAACGACTATCGAGGAGGTGTTCACATGGGTAAATACGCAAGCTGGAACGAGTTCGAGCGGGAAGTCCCCGTCACCTATGCCGAGAGAGCCACGCCCGAGTCCTACCGCACCGGCATGAACGGCATCGCCCCCACCGGGATGAAGGTCAAAGAGGGGCGGGTCAAGCACTATGGCGACGGCGTTGACGGCAAGGGTGAAATCGTGGTCGCCGGCTACAAACGCGCCATGTTTGAATAGCGTCCTCACGGCCTGATGTTGTTTCCGGGTACGCCTTAATCGATTTGCCGCCGTCGCGGCGGCGGTAAATCCACTCTCTTCCCGGAATGACACCGGGCAAAGCAGGAGGAAGCTACAAACTAAGACCAAGAGGAGGAAAGCATGTTCACAGGACAGCAGGTAACCGGTCCGAGAGCCCCCGGGCAGTACGACCCCATGCAGGTAAGCGGCCCGGGCGCCTATTACCCCACGCAAACGACAGACCCGACATCCGGGATGTTCTCGGCCATGATGCCCATGATCATGATGGTGATGATGATGGCCATGATCATGCCCATGATGAAGGGCGTCACCGCCAAAGAGTAAAAAGACAAAGTAACCCAAAAACCATAAGGAGGGAATTGACAATGTTTGCAACGCAGCAGTTCACCGGGCAGCAGATGAGGCCCCAGCAGTACCAGTACGGCACCGTCGGGGGCATCTATCCGCAGCAGACCGACCAGATGTCGAGCATGTTCAGCTCGATGATGCCGATGATCATGATGGTCATGATGATGGCGATCCTGATGCCCATGATGAAGGGCGTCACCGGCTCCAGCAAATCATAGCCGGAGGTAAAAATCTGTAAGGAGGTATAGAACATGGTAAACAAAATGGTTCCGCAGCAGTACGCGGGCTATCCGGGCACGCGGCCTCCCAAGGGTTGGGTGCCTCCGCTGGACCAGTGGCTGAGTCTCCTGGGCGTCTACGACAACGTTTCCGGCTTCTGGATGGGCCTGCCCCTCCAGGTACTGAGCGAGCCGCTCGTCCTGGCGGAAAAGCAGCACGCGCTTAACCGGATCGATCCCCGGAACGGGCAAATCAGCATCACCGTGCCCATCGGCACGGCGGTCGGCGCTTCCGTAACCGGGGAAATCGAAGTGCCCGAGGGCGAGATATGGTTCCTCAGGGGCCACGAGATCCGCGTCCACCAGCAGGCAGCCCTGACCGCGGGCGATCTCATCTGCAACTTCAGGGTCTCCCGTTTCCCGAATACCGACAATGTCGCCAAGCTTTTCTACAACACCAACGACCGGCTCACGGCTACCCAGGCATTGATTGCCGCCGGGGACGTGTTTGACCACGACCTGTTGCTGGCCGGCGCCTACTGGGACGGTGCAGCCGAGGTCAAGGTCTACCGCGACGTAATCAGGGACTTTGCCGATCCTGACGAGCTGGGCAATGCCCTCAGGCTCATCGGCGGGGACAAGCTCACGCTGGTCGCCACAGGCGAGACGGCAGCGATTGCCGGCGGCGCGGTAACCGTCGACCTGACGGTGTGGGGGCTCAGGGGCAAGAGACTGGTCGAATAAGCACAGGGAGGTGAACTATGCCCTGTGCTTTCGTCCCACCGGGATACAGGGCTGTCCTTATCGGACAGGCTCAGGATATTCAGGATCTGGGCACCTTCAGCCCGCTTGAGGACAGTGCGGAAGAAGGTGCCCTTGTTCTGGTACGGCTTGATTTTTCCGAAGAGGTTTCGGAAGAAGTCCTGGGCAGCATAGAGCAGGCCTGCCGTGACGCCGGTGTCGAGTCCTGGCCGGGCAGCGCGTATTACGTCTACGCCGATACCGGATCGAACTCGGTCTACCTGGTCTGGCAGAAGGGCTTCGCCTGGTTGCCCATCATCGTCGGCCTGCTGGCCACCGTCGTGCTGCCCCCGCTCCTGACCGCCGGTATCTGGCTCATCCTTCCCGATTCCATCAAGAGCCTGATTTCCAGCCTGGTCAACATGGGCATGATGCTGCTCATGATGTGGCTCATGACGAGCTTGATGAAGCCGCTCATGGCCCCGGCGAAAGAAAAACCGAAGCAGGTAAAGGAGGCTGCCGGATGAGCTATCAACCACAGCAATATTACGTGTATTACCCGGCCGAGTCGTACCAGCCGCAGTTCTGGCAGGCAATAGTTGCCGGGGCCATCGATATCGCCATCATGGTAGCCATCGGCGCCTGGGCCTTGTCGCTGGTGAAGAAAGCCTTCAGGGGCGAGGAGGTGGAACTGCGATGACGATGATTAACGTCATGTCCGGCACCCTGGGCGATATCTTCTGGGACCTCGCGCCGTGGATAACCTACGAGCCCGGCTACGATCTGGGTTGCAGCATCTACGTCGCCAATCCGGGAGATACGGAAAAGGAATACACCCTGATGGCCAGGCTGTCTCGCGAAGGTACGGTTATCAGCGAAGAGGTGCTGCCGGTATTCGGCTACACCTGGTTCAAGGTAGCGCCGGGCGATTTTATCAGGCTCAGGGGAGCCTTGCGTTTCGATGAGAGCGACGGCGAATTGGCCATACTCCTGGTTGAGCGGGAAACGGAGGATGTGACCGATTCAGTGGTAACGGTACTGGTATCTCCGGCCACCGCCGGGGTCTTACCGCCGACCTGGCCGGGCGGCACCAGCTCGTCCGGTTTCGACTTGAGCTCGCTGCTTTACATGATGGTCCCGTTCATGATGATCGGTACCGTTGTCGCAGCGGCTAGGCCTGCCAGGGAAGAGAAGAAGGCAGAGCCGGTTGCCACAAAGGAAGAGCGGAAGCTCTTGACCGAAGGGAGGCAGGAAGATGCCCGGTGAGTTTTACATTGAAGGCAAGGCAGAAAAGGTCGATATCACCGATATCAGGGAGCTAATCTCGCAGATACAGACCAGCATCACCGGGATACAGAGCGACATCACCCAGGTGGTCGTATCGAGCGGAAATCAATTGCTCTGCATGGACTTCTGGAGTGAAACGGTCGATGAGGCCGAGGTTGAGATCGACGCGGCCGGCGAGACCAAGGAACTCCCGGCCGTAACGCTGGAAAAACTACCCTCCGGGGCGTCGGTGCTAAGGGCGGTGGCTATGTTCAAGTTCAGGATGATTGAGAACACCAATACCGGCGCCAACCGGCTGAACGGCGGCACCGTCCCGGAAACAAGCCAGGTGATACAGGTCCGCGACGATACACCCGGTGACTGGGGCGATGCGATCAACTTCGTTGACACTCAGTACGCCATCGAAGGCGAAACCAGGGAAGGCGGAGATGTCTGTTTCGGTACCATCGACATCTCGAATATCGTGGACGGAAACGGCGTTTACGAGTTCCAGTGGCTTCTCGCCAGGCCGCTGTTAAACTACATGCTCTTCTGCGATGTGCAGATGGGCGTCCGGGTGTGGTATTCGGTACCACCGGGTTAAGGGATAAATCATGAGCAGGACGACAAGGGAAAACTGGATTGATAAATGCGTCTTCGTCAGGGCAGGCATGCCCCGGCGCTGGGTGACGGCCGCTCCTTATGCAACCTGGAACGACCTGATAACCGGAGCCGGGACTCACTATGACGGTTACAATGGAACTGACTACGTGGGTCTCCAGTTTGCCGGCTCGGCTTCCCATTTGCCAGCCAACAATCCCTGGGACTGGCTCCGGCGATTCGGCGCTATCTGGGACCCTCGAACCGACTATGACGCCGGGGATTACAACGGCATGCCGCCCGGGGCCGTGGCTGTTGCAGGCAGGGTCAAGGTCTGGGTTAACTCCAAGACATCCTGGGGCACCCCGCCGACCTATAACGTCTATGCCTTCGCGCCGGGCACGCCCGGAGATATCGTGGGCGCCGACTTCGTCAATTTCGGCTCCATTCCGTTCTGCAACGTCGACGTTGATTACGATGCCCTGGTGGTCGGCGCCCGGAACGATTTCGAGCTCAATAACACCGGCTTGGCTTATCTCGATTTCAGCGACCTGGTCAGCATCGGCATTCGTAACGCCAACTTCGATGTCGCCGGTGTCGAGCATGGCCTTCCCAATGGCGGCCTGTACCAGGGCTGCGGCCCGGTGCTTTCCTGCTTTAACTATACCGACCGGAAGGCTTTGCTTGAACTTGATTATGAGTCGCCCCCTCTTGTTGGAACATACGATGCCCAGAACGTCGATGTCTACTCCGCACGGCTGAGGGGCAGGCTCATGCTCGACGGCGGGCTGGTCTGCCAGGGAAGGTTTGAATACGGGGAGACACTGTCGTTCGGCCAGGTCACCGGCTGGCAGCTGGTAACCGAAGAAAACCCGACCATAAACCAGGGCTATTTTACTGCCGATGTTGCCGGGCTGAAGCCCGGTACACCCTATTACTTCAGGGCGGTGGCTGAAAACCCGATGGGATCTGATCACGGTCACGGCACGGCGGCTTACAAGACTTTTACCACTATGCCCGGGCCGCCGCTGGCAGCCAAGATCAAGGGCGCCAATATACCCAACAAGCTGGCAGCGGACAGGGCAATATGATCTTCAAGAGGTGAAGAAATGAGATATTCGATTGTTACAAAGGAAATGACCACCGACCAGGTAATGGACGAGGCGGAAAAAGCCGGAGCTCTGAATATCACCAGGTCAAAACTTTTGAGCGGCGTGTTCTGCGAACTTAACGAGGCGCAGGTAGAGAAGTTGTCCAGGATCCCCGGTTTGAAGGTCAAGCCTCTCAAGGAATACAAGACCGACCAGGTGATGGCGGAGACGCCGCCGGTAGAAACGGTTTCCGATGTCTTCTACCTGCTGCGCTCCTACTTCAGCCCGCCTCTTACCGGCGCCGGCCTTACCGTCGCAGTGCTGGACAGCGGCGTCAGGAAGACGCACCGATCGCTATTAAACAAGGTCGTCTACGAGGCTAACCTTACCGACTCTCCGTCGGCGGATGATGTCTTCGGGCACGGCACCCAGGTAGCCTTCGTAATTGCCGGCGGCATGCACGGGATTGGTGAAAAGTCCGGTGTCTCGCCCGGAGCCTCCGTTATGAATATCAAGGTTATTAACGACGATGGGATTGGCAGTGACGAGAGCATCATCCTTGGCATCGACAGGGTCTGCGACCTGGCTGAAGAAGCGAGGAGGCAGGGACTATGGCCGACGGATGATATGTATCCCAACGTCATCAATCTCAGCCTCGGCGGAGAAGACGACGGGGATGAGGACAACCCTGTCAGGGAGGCCTGCCGGCAGGCGAGCCTGGTATACGGCCTCGATGTTGTCGCCGCGGCGGGCAATTCCGGTCCCAAGATGACCACGATGATGCTGCCGGCCTGCGAGCCGGAGGTGATCGCTGTCGGGGCTATAGAGACAATGGATGAACTCCTCGTCTGGGAAAAATCGGCCCGGGGACCGACCGTGCAGGGCGAGACCAAGCCCGACTTTGTCATGTGGGGCACCAACCTGGAGATGGCCAGCAATAAGGATGATGAGGAGTATGAGTACAAAACTGGCACCAGCTTTGCGGCGCCCATGCTCTCCGGCCTCACCGGCCTGCTCTGGGAAAGCGGACGGAGAGCCTACGGCGAGTCCTGGCCGTTCCGCTGGACCGAGGCCAGGCAGTTTGCCCCTTACTTCTCCACCAAGCCGTCAGACGCCCCGGTAAAGAAAGACAACGCCTACGGCTTCGGACTGCCGGCGATGGGCACCATGCTGGGACAGATGGGACAGGTCAGCGTTCCGGCAAATGATATGACCTCGGCCATGAACGTGCTCATGATGATGACCATGATGGCTGGAATGACAGGAGGTTTCTAGATGGAAGGTAACGATTTCATCACATCCATAGTAGCCCTGGGCGGCGTTCCCCTGATACTGGGGCTGGTACAGCTCTTCAAGCCCTTTGTCACGGATACCCGCTTCTACCCGCTGCTGGCGCTGGGCTTCGGCCTGGCCATCAACCTTGCCGCCGGCTGGGCGCTGGGAGCAAGCTCATCCTCGGACTGGGTAACCGCGTTGTTCAACGGCATCATCGCCGGCATGGCTGCCGGGGGACTTTACTCGGCCGGGTCCACCCTGAAGGAAGGATCGGCCGCCGATAAGACAGACCTTTTCCATGAAGGAGACCCACATGAAACTGACTAGAAATCTGGCCATCGCCCTGGAAACGGTGGGGTGCTGTATCACGCTGGCCGGTATTGTGACTGAGTGGGCGACCGGAGCTGATTATGGCTACGCTATCATTACCGGTGGGGCGCTGGTGGTTACTTTCGGCAGCATGATCTTCGCCAAGTGCGTTCGGAGTACATGGAAAGACGATGACTGCGAGTAGCGGGGAGATGTCGAATGGCACAGTATGCAGACATCATAGAAATAACGGCACCAGGTGAAGCTCAGGCCGGCAGCCGTGTCGATATAACCGTCAAGGTCAAGAATACGTATTCGGCGGCTATCGGCATATTAGCAGGCGGCGCCCTGGAGTACGGAGTTTCTCCCTGGCCGGGTATCAGTTTTCCCGAGCCGAGTACCAATGTTAATGGAGGAACCACAAATTCCTTTGTCGGTTACTTCATCATGCCGGACAAGAAGGTGACCATCCACGCCTATAGCTACTACTACGGGGCTGACGGCTCCTGGCACTTCGACGACGAGATGACCAAAGTCGTGAATCTGGCATCCGTTCCGTCATCGCAGTTCGGCTCCATTGAGATAACAAGCTATGCAAGGAGGTAATTAAATATGGGCGCAGTCTATTTACCATCGCAGTACGGACTTCTGCTGCTGCCGCTGGCCAACGTCCAGGTAAAGGCCGGGGACAAGCTCCGGATCACCTGCCGGTATTCCCACCTGGGCAAGGCGGAAAGCCAGACGCTTTATGTCGCCATCGGCAACTCGGGGTGGGCCGGTTTCGACGAGGTGCTGCATGCCTCGAAGACCATCAGCGTTCCAGAGGATGCGAGTTGGAACTACCGTGAGGACTACGTGGATATCTCCATCACCACGGCTATCTCGGCGGGTTTCTACGACCTCTACGCCAAGATCGGCGGCACGATACCGAAGGTTATCTCGCCGACCCTGCTTGACGTCGTGGAAGTGCTGGCTCAGACGCCCGATTCCCAGTTCGGCGAGATCAGTATTACCGGCTATACAAAGGTGTAAAGGATATGATCAGCGGTTTGGACGTATACAGGCCGGGAACCGGGTGGCTGGTGCCTCTTGAGGACAGGCTGACCTTGATGGCCGGCGATGTCCTCAGGGTGGGCGTCGCCGTTCCCTATCGAGGACCGGCGTATGAATTCACCCTCTACGCCAGTATCGGTCAGCGCGGATTCTTCGGCTTCGATGAAATCCTCAGCGCCAGGTCGCCGCTCTCCTGCCCCGACTCGCCGGAGAAATATACCAGCGTGACCGGTGAGGTGAATATCGAGATCGTCGGCGCCGGTATCGCCGGCATCGGGGGCATCTCGGGAGGGAATGGCTACGACCTCTACGTCAAGATTGAGGAAAAGCCGGAGGTCATCGTTGAGATAGACGATGTCATCGATATTGCCGGAGAGAGTGGCGGCTCCGATTTAACGGGCATGCTCGGCATGATGATGCCGCTCATGATGCTGGGGATGGTGATGCCGATGGTTACCGAAGGGACGGAGGAATAATGACCAGGGCTTACCTGGAACCGGACGAGGTTGAGAGGCTGGAGCAGGCCGCGGAGTACCTGCGGGACAGGCTGCTTATCCGGATGCTCTTTCATCTCGGCTGCCGCGTATCCGAGGCTCTGGGGATCAAGGCAGGCGATATTGATTTCAAGCAGGGACTGGTCACCATCCAGCACCTGAAACAGCGCATCAAGCTGTCATGCCCGGAGTGCGGCGCCAGGCTGGGTAAAGGACACAAGTTCTGCCCGGTCTGCGGTCATAAGGTGGAAAAGGCGGTTGCCGATGAAAAAGAGCACCGCAAGTTCCGTGTCCTGCCGCTGGACCAAGAAACCCTGAAGATGCTGAAGGAGTACCTGGGACGCGGCGGAGCCAGTTCAAAAACAAAACTGATATTTGATTTAAGTCGTCATCGGACCTGGCAGATCGTAAAGGAGTGTGCTGAGAAAGCCCGGCTGCCGCTCCTGGTCAACTCCGAGAGCGGTAAGGTGCACAATGTCAGCCCCCACCGGCTGCGGGACGCCTTTGCGGTCATGGCGGTCAAGCAGAATGACTCGGGCGATGGGATAAGGCTGCTGCAGGAACATCTGGGACACCAGAGCATTACCACTACCATGCGGTACCGCAAAGTATCGGGCGAGGAGCAAAAGGAGTGGTACCAGAAGCTGTGGAATGGAGGAAAACAGGATGGGTAAGTATGCCAATCATGAAGAGTTCGGGGTCAACGCCCCGATAAACTACCGGGAAGACACGACCAGCGAGTCTTTTCTCAACGGGATGACGGCTATCGCCCCGCCCGGGATGAAACCCCGAACCAGCCGCGGCAGGAAGTTCGAAGAGAAGACCGATTTCAAGGCGTCGGCAAGGTGGCACCGAAACTTCGACGTTGCCATGTTCGGCGGCTCTGATATCGAGAGCAAGGACTTCGCATCGGGGCAGATGAGCCTGGAAAGTAAGCTCAACGGCGTCAAGCGTGTCCCGGGGAGGCCGTGATGGCAGGACAGGCGACAACCAAGATTGGAGACAGGGAATGGCTCGTGGACGTTGCCACGCAGCCCTGGGAGCTTTCGCAGGGTCTGGGAGGCCTTTCAGGGCTTCTCGCGGGCACCGGTATGCTCTTCGACCTGGGATGGGAACAGATTATTGAAGTAACCACTGTACCGATGCTCTTTCCCCTCGATGTCGCTTTTTTATCGGAGGATATGATAATCACCGAAGTATATCGAGACGTGGAACCGGGATACATCGTAACTTCTCAGCTTCCGGCCAGGTATTTCCTCGAGATCAACGCCGGCGAACTGCCTGACATCGAGGCCGGCAGTCAGGCGGAAGTAAGCTTGTTGTCTATGGAGAACGCTGCCGCGGCACCGGACTGGACATCGGCGCTGTTTGGTTTCATGGGGCTCATGGTGATGGGGATGTTCATGATAGGCATCGTCCGAGACCTGACCGCTGAAGTGCTCAAAGACCCGGAGAAAAGACCGCTGCTTTACGGCCCACGCGGTGAAAGGCTTCTGGCGCATACTTCCCAGAAAGTCGATCTGTGGATTGAAATAACCTCGGGCATTGACAGCGAACTTGGCAAGAGAGCCGATCTACCGGCAGGCCAGCTCCGGCAGATCGCGGAGGTTGTTGCCCACAGGGTGGAAAAGCGCGCCGGTGAGCTGGCCTGGCTTGAGCTTAGGGACGGGACCACCTTCGAGCGCAAAGGGAAGGCTCTTATTAACCAGGGGCTAAAAATATTCGCCGCGCTGGACGGTTACCTGGGATTGACGACCAAACTGTGGCATACCGACCGGGTTGCCGTTGCCGGCGTCATTGACGGCAGGCTTAAAGAGGCGGATGTCATCATATTACGGGACGGGACCACGTTCTCTAAATCTTTCGTGCCCGGGCGTTCTTATCTGGCCACGACCATCAGCGAAGAAACACCAGCCGGCACCTGCTATGCCGACGCCTGGAGATTCCTGATCAAAGAGGGAAAAGGCAAGCTGGTACACGGGACTGTCTACAGCGGCAACCGCCGCATCGGCCACGCCTGGGTGATAACCGACTCCGATTTCATATGGGAGCCGCAGACCGGCAGGTATTTCACCACTTTAGGCTTCAGATGTGATTTTGCCCCGGTCGAAGAAAGCCGTTATACCCCGGAAGAAGCGGCTATCATGGTAGCGCGTACCAAGCATCTGGGACCGTGGTCTGCGGAAGAACGACAACGGTATTTGAAGGATAAATCCCCGGCTGTCATTCCCAAAAAACCGCATCAGCCTAAACGACACGATGATTTGGAGTATCTTCCCGACAGCCCGGAGTTCCTGGCATACACCATCGATGACATCGGCTTCCGGGAAATAATCGATTCCGCTTTCCGTCAAGCGATATCCAGGGCAAGGGGGACCAAGTAATGGCGGTTACCACCAAACCTCCGATAGTCCTCACCATGGACGAGTACGAAAGAGACTGGAAGCCCCAGGGCTGGCAGCTGATCATCATCGGTCCGACCTCCACCTGGCGACAGGACTGGGGAGAGTGGGAGGCGATCAGGGATATCGTCCAGAACGCCCTCGACGAGTGCGAGCACTATACCTGGGGTCATGACGGCGAAGGTCTTTACATTCGTGACGCTGGTAAAGGCATAGCCGTCGCCGACTTCCTCCTCGGTCCACCGAAGCTTAAACCCGATTATGCCCGCGGCAAATACGGCGAAGGGATGAAGATCGCAGCCCTGGCATTGCTCCGAAAGGGATATCCGGTTCGCGTGGAAACGGCGTCAAGGGAGCTATGGATCGTCTTCCTGGAGCAGAAGACCAACGGCCATGCCCAGACGCTGGCGGCCTTCTGGAGGCCTTACAGCCGGAGAAGCGGCACTATCTTTCATATTATCGGTTACACCGGTCCTGCCTTCGAGGACAGGTTTTCCGTGAACTTGCCCCGCTCCGCGATCATCGCCGAAGGACCCAGCTCGGTGACGCAGCCGGTTAGACGATTCAACCAGCTTATACGTTACCAGTTCCCGGTAGCCGAGTCTTCCGGCTGGTATGAAAAGGGGGCTGGTACTTCAAGAATCTTTGCCCGTGACATCTACATGAGAGATATCAAGAGTCCATTTTCCTACAACCTGTGGGGCTTTGACATGGCGCCCGACCGCCACGGCGCAAAAGAAGAACAGGCAATGTGGACGGACATGGGCCGGCTCTGGAGCTGCGTCACCCGGGTGGAACTGCTCCAGGAGTTCCTGCAGATGGTCCGGATGCCGCCGCTTGTTGAGACCGACGAGAGTCACAGCATCAACATGGGCTCCTGGGACATGGGACGCGAGCCGGTAACCGGCAAGGACTACGCTGACTTCATACAGGAGAATGCCTCGGTGTGGAAAGAGGCCTGGCGCCGTGTTTGCGGCGACAATGCTGTCATCCGCACCGATGACCGCTGGGACGGCACCGTAAAACACCTCGGCTACACGCCGGTGAACGTCCAATGGAACGTAAGGGATACCCTGGCCAGGGCTATCATGACCGACAAGGATCTGATAAAGGCTTCGCAGGAGCGGCTCCGGGAGGCGGAGATTATCCCCGCCGAAAGGCTGTCTCACAGACAGAAGACTAACCTGAAGCTCGCCCGGGCGATAGCTGACGAGATCTGCCGTATCCGGAGAGTCTCCGCGGTGCACGCCGCCATCATCCCGCCGGCCAGCGACCGGGTCAGGACTGCCGGCATGTACAGCCGGACCACCGGGGAAATTTATATCGCCTCCGACCAGTTGGAAAGCACCCGGAGCACCATCGATACCGTCATCCACGAGATCGCTCACCACACCTCCGGGGCTGAGGACCTGGAGCAGGCCCATGCCGACGCGATGACCAACGTGGCTTCGCGAGTGGTCAAGGAGACAGCCGGTGGCAAATTCGATGAGCTACTTAAGGAGGTAACATGGTGATTTACTACAGGCCGCTTCAGCAACAGGCAAATGAGGCCTTTACTTTCGGGACTTCCCTTTTGGGGATGATTCTTATCTTTGGTTTCCTGAAGTCGGTGGTTTCCAGCTTGCAGGAGCCGGAGAATGACGGGTCGCCGCAGCTGCTGCCCCAGCTCAAGAAGGCGTCCAAGGCAGTCACGGTCACCTGCCCTATTTGCGGCCGTGAGATCGAGATTCCGGAGTATGGCCATATAACGAGGACTGACGCTCTGAGAAGGCACATTGAACTGGAGCACAGGTCGGGAGGAAAGGAGCCTGCAGGTTTCCAACCCCAGGTACTCATCGAGGGTGGGGAAATAGTGCCGGCAAAATATCGGGATATCGTCAGTTTCCTGCGAGACCCCCTTCCGGAGTACAGCCTGCTGGCATGGCTTCCGGCGGTGGAGGTGGAAGGTGAGAAGAAGATCGACCTGGTCATGAAACAGCTTAAGGCTGGTGTTGAGGGCATCCAGGACAGCCACCAGTTCCGGCTTTTCCTTACTACCATGTCGAAGTTCCATGACTACTCGATCGGCAACCAGATACTTATCATGCTCCAGAAACCGGAAGCCGTCCGGGTGGCCGGTTTCAATACCTGGAAGGACCTGGGACGGTGGGTAAAGAAGGGCGAGAAAGGTATCGCTATCCTGGCACCGGTCATGCCTCCACGGTCTAAAGCGACCTGCCCCGGCTGCGGCGCCGAGGTGTCGCGGAAAGCCCGGTATTGCCCGGAGTGCGGACAGGGACTGGAAACAACGTCGGGATTCGACATGGAGCAGCCGCGCTACTTTCGCGTTGTGCACGTATTTGAGAACACGTGCCGTCTATGACCTTGAAAGTATCGGACTCCCAGATGGGCCGGTGTTTGTAACGGCGAAGTTCCTTTGGCCTTATAAGCTTCATTGCAGAAATCTTGTGTTCTACGGCCTGCTCGGTGCGTCCCAGCCGGTCAGCTATTTCTATTTTACTCAATCCCTTCGTTAAATAACAGTCTTTTAGCTGGTCGATTTCTTCCTGTGTCCAGAGCGTTGATTTCCCCGGCAACTTTTTTATCCCCTGCCGGCTAAGTCTGAGGCGTGCCGCTCGAAGGTATATGGCTGACTTGTTTCTCTCGGGTAAGGCTGCCAGGATAGATTCCCATGATGCGGAAGGCCAGAGCATCCTGAGAAGCTTGGTCTCCTCGGCAGTCCAGCGTTTTTCAAAGGCGTAATGAGACTGAGGCCGCTGGATGTTGACGACCTGCCGGAGACCCATCTTCCAGACGATGGTACACTCAATATGACTACGGTCGTGCCGCAACTCTACCCTGTCTATCAGCAGCTTGAGCAGGTGGTTGCGCAGGCGGCTGGGATATCCTGCCCAATTATCTTCCAGGTTATCGAGGAAATGCCTCACCCTTTCCAGGTCGATTACCGTCGACTGCTGTGCCGGCGGTCTTTGCTGAATCATTTGAAGCTCGTCCTGGGCTTCTTTGATAAGGCCCCAGTAGGTTTCCTCTCGTTCCGGGTTATCAGAGCCAAGATATCTCTTCAGGTTGGCGATATGCGCCTTGAGCTCTCCTTCATGCTGACGGCGCCGGTTTTCTTCGTAATTGCTCCCACTTACCTCTGATTTAAGCTTCTCCAGCACTTCCTCGGCATAAGGCGTAAAGTCGAGGCAGCGCAGAAACTCCGCGGTCAGCGGGGGAGTCAGCAGGTGGTCTTCAATGTAAAGACACCTTGGAGCCAAGCCTAGATGAGAGTCCTGGTTACATGCCCATCGCTTTCTGGTGTTGTATGAAGACACCCGCTTCGGCAGGTCGTGGTTGCAGCAGTAGAGAAGGCCAGCCCATCCCATTGGTTCGGCGTAAGCGGCTTTTCCCCTCGGCTTGTTGGATTTCGCTATTTCGTAGGCCTGCAAGAAGAGGTCTTGAGGCACAATTGCCTGATGGTTGTTCTCGCGGAGGATGTTCCCCCATTCCCAGGTGCCGGTGATATTCAGGTTGGTCGCCAGGCTCATGAGGGTATTGGTAGTAATGACATAGCCCCTGTTATTCCTGGGATAAAGCCTCAATAACGATCTCGTTTCCATATACTTCAATTCATCGGGAAAGAAGGGGAACACTGTCCCGGTAGCGTGAAGCACCCTGACCGCTCGAAAAACAGACCGTTGTCTTACGACCTCCTCAAGTGCGGTGACAACCACTTCCTGATGCGGGGGATACGGCACCCAGTGGTCCAAGATATAGGAACCGTCGCTTCGCTGCCCCTCGATTTTCACAATAAAGCCAGGGCATACCGGAGTGCCCACATGTTTACCTTCAGCAGCCTTGTTAGCCCTCCGCTGGTGAAGCCTTACTCCGAACTTCTTCATCTCTTCAGCCGAGTCCTCGATGTCATCGGCCAGGTTTCCCCAGTCGCGCGGAATGGCCGGGTTATAGACACCTTCGGGCGTCCTTATGCGGCACTTATGCTCCTTGAGCAGTCTTAGCAGCTTGTAGCCCAGTACCCTATCACGGTCTCGGGAGAGGCGGCTCATACCTTCGGTGAGATACACCGTGCCGGTGTGATCACTCTCGACACCCTGCCTCAGGTCACGCAGTCCTGGCCGTTTATCTTCATCCAGTGAGCCGGACAGCCCCAGGTCTTTGCAGTTGGCAGTAACGTCACCATCCTCAATAACTTTGGGGACGTCCTCGCCGTTCTGAATGGCTTTGAGCCACTTCTCGACCTCCTCAAGCTTAAGGCCAGTGCGGTAGCCATCCTTTTTGGCTACTTCCACCTGTTTGGCGATATCCATGATGGACTCACGACTTTGCCTAACCTGCTCCTGTGTGGATACCCTGCCATAGATAAAGGCTTTCTTGTATGGTAGGCTTCTCAGGTCTTCCTCACTGGGCGCGGACCTCTCTTTTCGCAGGTTATGAATGATGTCTTCAAGGTTCATTATTCTGTTCCTCCTTCATCATCCTGGCAAGTGCCCCTATAACTTCGGCTGATAGAGGTGGCGTTATTCCCACCGGCTTAAGCCGGTATGGGAAATCCTTCACCTGCTGCAAAAGCAACTCTGCCCAAGATGCCCACTGTCTGTGTTTCGTGATGCAATCGTCAAAATAGCTCACCGTCTCCTCGTTGCCGCTGGTTACCATATCTGCGTACCGCCTGATCATTTCTGGCGGGTCATCCGCAGTGCCTCCTAGGATGGCAGCAATTTCTTCCATGATTCCTCTGCCTGTGTGTAAAAAGGGAGCGAAGCCAAGCACTGCTATACCTCTGCAGACCGTCTCCATTGACACCTTGAGTTGGCCACTGTGTAACTGCCTCATTATTCTGCCTGCGGCATCAAGGAAGGACTCAACTACCGGCTTGACACCGGGACAAGCCGGCCAGAGCGTAATACCTGCCTGCCACTCCTCAGTCGCTACGGTTTCCGGATCGCCTTTATTGTCAATCGAGTCCTGGATATTCTCAGCTAATCGCAGTGGTTGACTCAGCTTCAGCATACTCTCGTCCCCAAGCTCATCCGTGAGCCGGACAAAAGAATGTTCGGGCAAAATGTGCGCCGGAAGCCTGCATTCCTGTTTAAAATGAGGGTAACCTTTCTTGAGCCATCTTCCTACTTTCTGTTCCTTCATTCGGTGACCTCCCTCTCCGGCTTCTCGCTTTCGCTACCGGACATTTCTTCTACCGTGCCCAAGCCGAGAAGCCTTAGCATCACCGGCAAATTCTTCCACAGGTTATATACGAAGAGGTCGAGCACCTTCTTGTTCTCGCCGGAAAACTCGATGTGGATAGCCGGCGCTTCGGCATCCCTGGTCACCCTGGCTTGAATACCCTTCATCGTGGTGGCATACGTCTCAATCATCTCCTCGGAGATATTCTCGACCTGCGTTGGCCCGTTGGGTTGAATCTGGATTGTTCCGCCATTAACGGTGAGACGCACCTCGTCCCCCTTGTGGAGGTTCCACTGCTCGATGACCTCGCTGGGCACGCCGACGAACAGACTGTTCCCCGACTTCAACAGTTTCTTGCTTATGGTATATTTTGGCGTTTCAGCCATACGCCACCTCCTTATATAGTCTTTACGTATAGTCTATACCATTTTAAGCGCTTTGTCAATAGTACGTTGTCTTTTTCTCCGGAACAGTCGTTGCACACCTTTTGCACTCAGCTTTGCACCGCCAGCTTTGCACTCCCCCCGGCGCCACAGGGTCTATACGAGGGGATGGGGTGACCCCATACGCTTAGTTTTCCCTGCTTTTCACGTTCTCCCGGGTCACCCTTCGGAGGATATCGTGCGAGACAAGAATTACCGGTAAGTGCAAGCTGGTCTTATCCTGGTTCGACCGTATAGATGGAATAGATAGTATAGTTTGAATAAAATAGGTGGACGTCCCGGCTGTTGAGATGGAAGGGAAGCCTTTGGCTGTGGGAAGGAGTCCATGAGAGCCTCACTTCGGTACAATCGACTCTTATGTTGTATAATCATCACAATGGTAGCTGGGACCTGGATTCTGGAACGAACGGGGAGTAACAACTGGATACAAAGGTTTGAAAGTGGAAACTAACTGGAAAATGTACCAAAAACAAGCAGCTAAATTCTTCACTGAATTGGGCTTATCTGCTACCGAGGAGAAGGAAATACAAGGAGTGAGAGGAAAACATAAAGTTGATGTATTTGTTACTGGTATAGTGCATGGTCTTGATATCAAGTGGATTATCGAATGCAAACAGTGGTCTTCGAATGTGCCAAAAGAAAAAGTACTAGCCTTACTATCAATCGTTCAAGATATAGGGGCTGACAAAGGCATTTTGTTATCAGAGGTTGGGTTTCAATCTGGCGCAATAAGAATGTCCAGAAATACGAATATTCTACTTACGAGCCTAGCCGACTTGAGAGAAGAGATAAAAGATACTTTAGTGGAAACGCTAATTTCCACTCTTCATTGGCGACTGACAAAAGTATCGAAAAAACTGTCGGCTTTGCACAGACTAGAGAAAGATAAGTATTTTATTACTCCTGCTCTTAAAGAGAAGATGAAGATCTTTTTCCTCGATACGGCATTCGAGGGAGCAATAGCAGGAGAGTACCCCAATATATATGCAGTCGGTCTAAATGACACACGCTTGGTTGCCAATAGCTTTGATGAACTGATAAGAGAAGCAAATAGACTGATAACTGATGCGGAGACTTTCGCTTCAACTTACCAACCAAACGAGCATGAAGATTTAGCCGGCAACATAAGCGAAGGGGGATAGGCAAATAGGTAATTATGCTAAGAATCATGTCCAATTTTCATTGATACGCTTCAAGATAAGGGCATTAAGTTCCCTATGTCTTGCGCGCATGATATAATATGTCGAGTTGACAGAATATATTGGAGAGTAGAGTAATATTGAGCAGGTCTGCGATTGAAGAAAAGGCAAAGAACATTCTGCTAGAGCATGGCCTCTTTACTGTTCCTGTCAATCCGGTTGTCCTGGCCAATAAATTGGGCATCAAAGTCTATAATGCCAAGTTCTCAGATGAGACTCTTGCTGCCATGGTTGCAAGGCGTGGCGACGACATTACCATACTCTTGGAAGAAAGTGACCCACCATACCGGAAACGTTTTTCTATAGCCCATGAACTCGGGCACCATTTTCTACACCTGGTATCAGATGGAGAAATAGTTGATAAGTCAATCGATTTATTTAGAGATAGCGTTCCAGCAGGTGAGACCATCGATGATGAGCGACGTAGGGAAATTGAGGCTAACCAATTTGCCGCAGCTCTTCTAATGCCAGCAGAGCTCGTGCGAGAAAAGTGGACTCTAATAAAATCTATGGGAGAGATGGCAAAACTCTTTAATGTATCGGAAGCGGCAATGGGGTTTCGCCTTACCTCACTAGGTTTAGGATAATGGCGGGAAATAGAGAAGAAAAGTCGTTTTTTAATTCTTTTGTCGAGTATGTCGGCCACCCCGTAGCGCCAGATGAAGTCGATACTTACGGCAAATTGATGGAAATTGAGGACTCTAGCTATATCAATAGGACATTTATTTCTGCATGGGAAAAGCAGCAAAATCAAGAGAGGGCATTAAGAAACTCCTACGCCAAGTGGCTTCTGATAGCGGTATTCGTGCAAGCAATATTGATAAACGTTGTGTTCTTTTTCATCGGATTTGGAGTGATTGTTGTTGAGAATTGGGTGGCCACATCATTCATCCTGGGAGTGTTCGCGGAGATAACGACGATGACCACTATCGTTGTACGCCATTTTTTCCCTGGGCAAAAGTGGGGAATTAGTGATACGCCACCACGGGTATCAAGGCGTGGCGGTTCGGGAGGTGCGAAATGGCAATAGATCTTCGCGAAGCCCTCAATGCGATTTCAGATGTCGTAGCTAATAGGCCTCCTCCCTTACGGGAATTCGACCAGATTTACATGAAAACTGCGGACATGCTTTTACAGGCGGAGCATCTGAGCAAATGGTTAGACGGCAAGGACACCATTTTCATTGGAGATGGCGATGCAATTGGGCTAAGTCTGATGCATCTCCATTCGAAGAACATAATATCAAAAGGGCCCAAATCCATTAAGGTCTTGGATTTTGATGAGCGCATCGTGAACTCGATTAATGGATTTGCTGAATCTTATGGCCTTACTGATATTATCTCGGCAGAGCTATATAATGTCGCAGATAAATTGCCAGAAAAGTTCTGGCGAAAATTTGATGCATTTTACACGAATCCTCCCTATGGCGGCAGTAATAAAGGGAGCAGTGTCGAAGTGTTCATAAACCGAGGTATCGAAGCCGCTGCGCCCCAATCTGTTGCGTGCATAGTCGTTGCCGATTACCCTCTTCTCGAATGGCCCAGAAGGGTGCTGAAAAAGACACAGGTAATGTTATTAAGGAAGAAATTCATAATTGTTGAAATGCTGCCTCAGTTTCACCATTACCATCTTGACGATACTCCAGACTTGACTTCCTGCAGCCTTATCGCTAATAGAGACGGCTGTGAATCCCTAGCCTATTCAAGTGAAAACCTGGGGAAGGACCTATTAGCCAATTTCTATGGTGAGGAAGCACCATTGAAAATACGTTATATCCGTGACAAGCGCCAAGGAGGTCGGTTACCATCCCAAGACCATTGGATGGACCCGATTTAGATATTCATACAGGAGGGTGTGATGGTAAAACCAATACCAAAGAGTTTTATCTTTATGAAGGTCGGGAGTCACGCGGGAGAGACCTTCGAGGAAATATTAGAAAGAAAGAGCCGTGAGGTTAAAGTCGCAGGGTGCTCATTCTGGGGATATGGGGGAACCACGCTGCATCCAGTCCACCATGTTCAGCCCTTTGCCAGACTTCAAATAAAAGAACACGGGTCAATCTATCTCATGATGCAGCCTATGAATTCTCATGCTGTTCCAACGATAGTGCCAGCCAGTGAATACTCAGTTGATGGAATAAGGTGGGAAAAGATACCTGATGGAATTCGTGTAACCGGTTCCCGCTATGCCTTGGTGCTGGATGAAATCTTGCCTGATGCCCTTGAACTTTCGCTAAACGCATACGAGGTAGGGATAGGAAGAAGTTCAGGTAGAATTGCAGAAGAGTACATAAGAGGGCGGGTAGATAAGGGATGTCTTGTCAAACGAGAAGAAAGCACAATTAACCAACCTCCGGCTAAGCGCACTGTTGCAATAGGATACACAGCACATTTAGCTGAACCTTACGGAGTTTTGCTAAGGTAAAGCGCTGGGCATACCCACAAGCGACATATCGTGAAACGGGGCTTCGCCTTGGATGTGGCAGACCTTCACGGTCAGAACCCCCGTGCCTTTTTCTATCGGTCAAAGCACCATGATAGGAAATCTGGCGCAGCCCTTTTAACCCTCCCCCTCGCCTTCCGGGCCAATTCCGTAGCAAGGCGCGCGCATAACATACAGGTTGGTGGCTCCAATTTATTTACTTAACGACTGTAACCTCAATTTTCCGCTTTACACAGAAATAGACAGAATAGCAGAATGATGGTATCATTGCCGTAAATGAAGACGCCGGACGAAATCATGAAAACAACAACAAAGACCACTTTGTATCTGCCTGAACAACTACACTCAGAAGTCAAAATCGAGGCAGCCAGGCGGCGAATTCCCATGACCAGGTTGATAATCCAGGCTATTGAGCACGAACTTGAAAGACTCAAAAACAGCAAATAGACCGTCGATTTGAATCTCGACGGGAAATAGGATTGGTGGGGAAGGGTGGAAGCTAAAATATAAGGACGAAGCCTAATGCAGGTAATAATTGAAAACCCTATCCTCAACTCGCCTTTTCGGGAGCCGACGCGGCATTTCCGCTTTTCCGATGAAGGCATAACAAACGAAATAATAGAAGCCAGGCGCGTAAGCTCTTATTTTATTCCTATCGCCAAGCCGAAAAAGAAGGGTAAAGCTGCCCAACTTGCCTTTGACACAGAGTGGACCAAGGACCGCATTGAAGAAAACGAATTTATCAATCGCATTCGTGGCAGAGTATCTGTATGGCGGAAGGGGAATTATGAAGGGATTGCAAAGACAACCCGGCGTCTTTTGGAATACTGGAGAGATTCAGAAAGAGAACGGAAGCTTTTCTTCTGCCAGATTGAAGCTCTGGAAACCGCTATCTATCTGACCGAAGTAGCAGGTAAATACGGCGATTCTTGGATCGAGAATAGCCTCAGGCAATTCAATGCCGACGCCAATCCGGAGCTTTTTCGCGTCGCCTTCAAGATGGCAACCGGCAGTGGTAAGACTGTAGTTATGGCTATGCTTATCGCTTGGCATGTGCTTAACAAGCAGGCCAATCCCCAGGACGCCCGGTTCTCTGATACATTCCTTATCGTCACGCCCGGCATCACCATTCGCGATCGGCTGCGTGTTCTGCTTCCCAATGACCCGCAAAACTACTATCGCCAGAGAGACATCTTGCCCGTGGCGTGGATGGAAGAACTCGGTAAGGCGAAAATCATCATCACCAACTTTCACGCCTTTAAGCCGCGAGAACTGGTAAATGCCGGCAAGATCACCAAAGAGATCCTGACCAAAGGCCAGAATAATTCCCTTACCGAAACGCCCGACCAGATGGTACGCCGGGTTTGTCGTGAGCTGGGAAATAAGAAGAATATCATCGTCATCAATGACGAATCCCACCACTGCTATCGCCGCCGCGCCGATGGTGAGGATATCAAGCTCACAGGCGATGAAAGGAAAGAGGCTGAGAAGCGAGAGGAAGAAGCCCGCGTCTGGATATCCGGGCTGGAGGCAGTGAAGAAGAAGATCGGATTAAAGGCAACATATGACCTTTCTGCCACTCCATTTTTCCTGCGCGGCTCAGGCTATCCCGAGGGAACATTATTCCCCTGGGTCGTCTCTGATTTTTCGCTGATTGACGCTATTGAGTCTGGAATTGTCAAGGTGCCCCGGGTACCGGTTGCTGATGATTCTATGACCAGCGAGTTACCCACCTACCGCAATATCTGGGCGCTCATCCGGGACCATCTTCCGAAAAAAGGCCGCGGCACTAAAGACGAGAGCGGCGGAGGGACCAATTTACCTAAGGAACTGGAAGGCGCTCTCTACAGCCTCTATGGAAACTATGAAAAATACTACCGCAAGTGGGAGCAGAACACTGAAGCCAGGGCAAAAGGCCAGACTCCGCCGGTGTTTATTGTGGTCTGCAACAACACGAACGTTTCCAAGCTGGTCTATGATTGGATTTCAGGCTGGGACAAGAAACTATCCGATGACTCTACCGTTGTCGTTCCCGGCAACCTGCCGATATTCCGCAATTCTGATGACGGTGGCAACTGGCTTTCCACACCCAACACCATCCTCATTGATAGCGAGCAGCTTGAATCGGGCGAAGCTATGAGCAAGGAGTTCAAGAAAATGGCGGCCCTCGCCATTGAAGAATTTAAAAGAGAATACTCTATTCGCTTCCCTGGGCGAGACGCGGAGAAGCTGACCGATGAAGATCTTCTTAGAGAAGTGATGAACACGGTCGGTAAGCCGGGGAAACTCGGAGAGAATGTTAAATGCGTGGTATCCGTCTCCATGCTAACGGAAGGCTGGGATGCCAACACCGTCACTCATATCATGGGCGTTCGCGCCTTCGGCACCCAACTCTTGTGTGAGCAAGTAGTAGGGCGCGGATTACGCCGGATGAGCTATGTCCCAAACAGCGATGATAAATTCGACCCCGAATATGCCGAGGTCTACGGGGTGCCCTTCTCCTTCATCCCCTGTTCCGGCTCGGCCACTGACCCAAAACCCGGCCCTATGCCGACCCGCGTACGCTCCTTGGAGGAGAGAATCGCCTGCGAGATTACCTTTCCGCGTCTCACGGGCTATCGTTATGACCTACCCAGGGAACGTCTGACGGCTAATTTTAATGAGGATTCCCGGATGTCGCTGTCCACCCGCGATATACCGACAAGGACGGAAAACGCGCCCATCGTCGGGGAAACCAGCATACATACCCTTGATGACCTGAAAAACCACAGGGAACAGGAAGTGGCTTTCCTTCTGGCCAGACTAACGCTTGACAAGTATTTTCGTGACGATGACGGCAATGACAAACCCTGGCTGTTCCCACAACTCGTCGGTATCGCCCGCCAATGGCTGAAAACATGTGTCACCCTCAAAGACAACACCTTTCCCCAACTCCTGCTGTTAATTGAATTTGCTCACGATGCCGCCGACCGCATCTATAAAGCTATCATTGCCTCCCAGGATGGGCCTAAACATCTGAAGCCCATTTTGCGCTCATATGATTATACTGGTTCCACCAAGTACGTTGATTTTGATACAACCCGTCCGGTCTACTCCACTGACGCAAATAAGTGCCATATCTCTCACGTGGTGGCGGATACCGAATCCTGGGAGCAGAAGATGGCCCAGGTGTTGGAGGAGATGGACGAGGTCGTCTGCTATGTAAAGAACCAGAACCTCAATTTCACCATTCCCTATACGCTGGACGGCGAAGATAGGAACTATATTCCGGATTTCATCGTGCGTGTTAGTGATGGTAATGACGACCCGCTGAACCTCATCATTGAAGTGACCGGGGAGAAAAAGAAAGACAAGGCAGCCAAAGTAGCTACCGCCAGAACTCTATGGGTACCGGCGGTGAATAACCACGGAGGCTTTGGTCGATGGGCATTTCTTGAGATAGCTGACCCGTGGGATGCAATGAATACAATACGAGCGTTCGTCAAAGGAGTCAACGATGCCTCAAAACCGTGAGAGTGGTGATAGAGCAAGAAGATGGGGCTATGAAAACGCTCAAAATGTATCCGTCCATTTGGGAGCGACTATCATCAATCCTGGGAAAAGCAACGAATCAATGTGGAATAACCGCCGAATTCTAATCAAGTCCGCCCATTACGGCGACCCGGAAATTGGTGCTACCCTAGCCACAATAAACCGTGTAGATTCAATCGTAGCGGCTCTCCAAGACCAGGATAACGCTTTTACACTGTATGAAATCACGCCGTCATGGTTTCGGCAAAATATGAGGCAATCCCGTAGTTCTGGCGCGCAGCATGTTATGATGGTCAGGTGTTCCGATGTACGTGTGGCCGGACGATTATTAGGAAGGATGAGTTAGCTACAATGGAAAGAAACACCATAAAGAGAATCCACGAAGCCGTAGAGACGGGCAAACTTAGGAGCGAGTTTACGGCTGCTCAAGTTAATACTGTCCTCGGAATAAATTTTGCTGGAACGTTTCTTCCCAAACATCGAGTTGGTAATCCCGGCAAAAATACCGAGCTATTCGTACGAATCAGAGCCGGTTTGTATAAGCTGAATAACAAATAAGAGGCATCGTTATGGCAAAGGGTGATAAAAGTAAACCGCCTGTCAATATAGAAGCGTTCAAATATAAAGACCGGCGCGCCAACATACCCACCGAGGAACTGCGCGATTTCGTTGTCAAGGATGAAGCCAGCCCCAAGACCATCCTGTATCCCCGTGACCCATCCCTTGACCCCCAGCTTGTCTGGAAAGGCAAGGACGAGCAAGACGCCAAAGACCTTGAAGTGCCCGCTGTGCCCGTTTATATACAGGAGAAGATTCACCCCAAGCACATCATAGAAGACCTCCGCGCCCAGGTGAATAAAGGCAAGCCCGCGCAACTCGACCTCTTTGCCGATTTTAACGGCATTAAGTTTGAGGAGATGGTAGAGTTCTACCAGCACGAGCAAAACTGGTCCAACCGCATGATTCTAGGCGATTCCCTGCTGGTAATGACCTCCCTGGCGGAGAAGGAAGGGCTGAAGGGCAGGGTGCAGATGATTTATCTTGACCCACCCTACGGCATTAAGTTTGGCTCAAACTGGCAGGTAAGTACTCGCAAGCGGGATGTGAAGGACGGCAGCGCCGGAGACGCTACCCGCCAGCCGGAGCAAATCAAAGCCTTCCGGGATACCTGGAGGTTGGGGGTTCATTCCTATCTCGCCTACTTGAGGGATAGGCTGACGGCGACCAGGGATTTGTTGACGGAAACAGGCAGTGTCTTTGTGCAGATTGGAGATGAGAATGTGCACCTGGCGCGATGTTTGATGGATGAGGTGTTTGGGAGTGAGAATTTCATCGCGCTAATTTCTTTCTGGAAAACGACTGGAAAGGGTGCTTCCTATCTTGATGTAACAAATGATTTTGTTATTTGGTATGCAAAGGACATAGGCCAATTAAAATACAGGCAGCTTTACATTGAAAAGGCCTTTGGCGGTGAGCGAGCGAGTAGTTATACATGGATAGAAACAGCCGACGGAACAAGAAGAAGACTCACTACTGATGAACTAAGGACGGGTAAAATTATGCCCGAATGGAAAATATTGTCAGTACAAAACATGACATCGCAGAGCGGCGGCGAGAATTCAAGATTTCCTGTAGATTTTCAAGGGCAGAGATTCATTCCGAAGAAAAATTTTTGGAAAACAAACCCTGAAGGAATGAAGCGCCTTATCGATGCCAATCGATTGATCATTTCTGGCAATAATCTTAATTATGTGCGTTATCTCGATGATTTTAATGCACTTCCAGTGACAAATCTCTGGTTAGACACTGGTACAGCTGGCTTTTCAGGCGAAGATAAAATATATATCGTTCAGACAAATACTAGAGTAATTGAACGTTGTCTTCTCATGACCACCGACCCTGGCGACCTGGTTCTGGATCCCACCTGCGGCAGCGGCACTACCGCCTACGTGGCAGAGCAGTGGGGCCGGCGCTGGATAACCATAGACACCAGTCGTGTCGCCTTGGCTCTGGCGCGCACCCGCCTTATGGCCGGCCGTTTCCCCTACTACCTGCTGGCAGATTCACAAGAAGGGATTAAGAAAGAGACAGAATTGACCGGACGCACCCCACCAGACCACAAGACCGGCGGAGACATCCGGAAGGGCTTTGTCTATAAGCGTGTGCCGCACATTATGCTCCGGTCTATCGCCAATAACCCGGATATTAAAGAGGGCATGACCCGCAAAGAAATAGACGCCGCCATCGCCCGCTATACTGAGACGGAAACCTTTTACGACCAGCCCTATGAAGATAACAAACGAATCCGCGTTACCGGCCCATTTACTGTGGAAAGCCTATCACCGCACCGTATCATCGCTGCAGAGGATGAAAGGCCAGCTACAGAGGTTGAAGCTCAGAAAGAAGCTAGCGCCGGCCAGTTCGAGACAATGATACTGGATAACCTCAAAAAGGCTGGCGTGGAGAACCGGGTTAAAAATGAACGGCTCAAATTTGATCGCCTCGAACCGTACGCCGGGGAGTGGCTCCATGCTGAAGGTGAATACACTGAGAAAGATGGTAAGACACGCCGTGTAGCAGTGTGCATAGGCCCAGAGCACGGCACTGTCGGCCCCGACCTGGTAAAGGATGCCGCCAAAGAAGCGGTCAAGGGAGTGGGCTTTGATTTGCTCATAATCTGCGGTTTTGCCTTTGACCCGCATGTCTCCGAGGAAGCCAAACGATATGGCAAGCTGAACATCCTTATTACCCGCATGAACCCTGACCTGGCGATGGGAGACGCGCTGCTGAAGACCACCGGCGCCGGTAACCTTTTCATGGTCTTCGGAGAGCCGGACGTGGAAATCAAGCAACAGAAAGACAATAAGGTGGTTGTAAAAATCAACGGCGTGGATGTCTATGACCCGACCACCGGCCAGATAAGAAACAGCTCCACTGACGACATCGCCTGCTGGTTTATTGACACCGATTACAACGAGGAAAGCTTCTTTGTTCGCCATGCCTATTTCACCGGCGCCGAAGAACCATACGAGAAGCTCAAGAGGGCACTCCGGGCTGAGATTGATGAAGCAGCCTGGTCGTCTCTCTATTCCACAGTCAGCCGTCCCTTTGACCTGCCGAAGACCGGCAAGATTGCCGTTAAGGTAATTAACCATTACGGGGATGAGGTGCTAAAGGTGTACGAGGTGAAATCATAATCAATCCGGGTACAGGACGGCGTCAAAATGAAGCTTAGAAAAGTAATAATTAAGAACTTCCGATGTCTGGTGGATGTGACTATTCCGATTGATGACACGACAATCTTGATCGGAGAAAATAATTCCGGTAAGACTGCTTTGTTGGAGGCACTGAGAATAGCATTAACCAGGACAGGGCGAGGGCCTGCATTCGATGAATATGATTACCATATGTGCAAAGCGAATGATTCACCTCAGACCTGCGAAGGAATTGTGGTTGAACTATGGTTTCAAGAGGACGAGTCAGACCAATGGCCTGCATCCTTAACCCAAGCACTTGATGATGTCATAGCCACAGACCCTACCACAGACTTGGACTATATTGGTTTACGGTTATCAAGTAAGTATGATTCGATCTCTGCTGAACCTGTTACAAAATGGGAATTTCTTACGCTCGATGGTCAACCACGTGGAGGTAAAGGAGCTAAGGTATCTAATCTAGGCATGTTTCTTCCCTACATGCGTCTGTTCTATCTTTCAGCGCTTCGTGACGCCGCAGATGAATTTTCGCCCAGGTCCCAATTCTGGGGTCGCATACTTCGTGACCTAAAAATCAGTGAAGAACAGCGAAAAACCCTGACCGAAGAATTGGGAAAACTTAATTCCTCGTTGTTGGCTGCGGATCCAAGGCTTGGTCAAGTGATGGCTTCTCTTGGAGAAGCTCAAGAAACTATAGAGTTGGGAATGGGACAACAGACTTCAATACAAGCGCTACCCATGAAACCATGGGAATTGATGGCAAAATCTCAAGTCGTGATGAAGTCTGCCGGCACTGAAGTAGATTTCCCACTTTCGAGTTATGGACAGGGTATGCAGAGCTTGGCGGTTCTTTTTCTATTCCAAGCTTACCTTAATGTACTTCTTAAGCCAATGTTTGAAGAAGAGACGGAAGCAATTTTGGCGTTAGAAGAGCCGGAGGCTCATCTACATCCTCAGGCAGCAAGGGCATTTGCAGTGAGTCTAGATAAGATCGGAGGACAAAAAATCGTCTCTAGTCATTCGCCTCACTTCATTCAAGAGATTCCATTCAAGAAAATTAGATTGTTTCGTCGAAACGGAGCAGCATCCAAGATCTCTTACATTAAACAAAGATACTCGGTTTCTATTCCTGTGGAGGCAGCTTTGTCTGCGTTCTGCGAAGAGAATGCGACTAAGTTCTCGTATCAGAATAACATCTCTACCCTCTATCTAAATGGCAAGATGGAAAAAGATGAATATCGAAAACTTCTAACAATCTATCCTGGTCAACACGAAGTGCATGCAAGGTTAAAGCGACTTTTCAATGAATCGCAGATCTACCTAAGTGATGAGGATCTTAGTGACCTTGAGACCTATGCCAAGCGTATTAGAGGTGAAATATTATTTGCACGGTCATGGCTCCTGTGCGAAGGACAATGTGAATATTTACTCTTTAGATATTTCGCAGAACTTATGGACAAACCTCTTGACCGTGCTGCAGTGGCTGTGATTGATTATCAGAACAATGGATCTGCTGGAGCATTTGTGGGGCTGGCCAGGGCATTCGAGATGCCATGGATCCTAACCTGCGACAACGATAGCCAAGGGAAAAGTTGTGTCACTCAAGTCAAGAATCGCGGTTTAACCAAGAAGGAATGTGGCGAACTTGTGAAACCACTCCCTGAAGAAGGGATGGTCCTGGAGCAGTATCTGACCCGAAACGGGTTTATCCAAGAGTATATGGAAATCATGATAGAACGTGGAATTCATTTTTCGAAAGCGGAAGGTGAAGCCGGATTTGAAGATGAGATCACCTCAGAAGTACGGAAGGAGAGAAATAAGACCAGCTATACCAACGCTCTAATAACGAAACTCCGAAATAAAGGGGCAGATTGCTCGAGAGTTCCACCGTACTTCAAAGAAATCATTAACGAGATTGTCCAGAAGGCTGCGAAGTGAGTACAGAAGAATTTGACTTAGCTTGGGCAGAGTTGAGCTTGATTCAGAGGCAAGCTGCAGACTGGAACGAAGGTTCCTTGCTTGTCTTGGCAGGGCCTGGTTCTGGAAAGACCAGAGTGCTCACCTGTCGTATTGCACGCATTCTCGACTCAAACCCAGACAAGAACTTTCGTATTCTGGGTCTCACGTTTACCAACAAAGCCGCAGATGAAATGAGAGTCAGGGTTGAGAAATACGTGCCTGGTCATGAAAGGAGAATTTTCCTGGGCACGTTCCATTCTTTCTGTGCAGATGTACTGCGTCAACATGGGATGCATTTAGGAATTAACCCGAATTTCACAATATACTCACAAGATAATGAACTGCAGGAAGTACTTAATGAGGCGGTTGAAGAAGCTAGACATAGATTGGAGTTAGTGCAGAAGGTCCACAAAAAAACTTTACCCGTAATATTCCGCCTCAAATCGCTTCTAGTTTCTCCTGAAGATTGCCAGGGCAGATTTGACGACCCTGAATTCGGAAAGGTAATGGCAGCCGTATATTCGGCCTATGAGGCGCAATTGGCTAAACGAAACGCTTTAGATTTTAATTCGTTGATTTTCAAAGCCTATCAATTATTCAAGAGCTTTCCGGCCTTTGCGAAGCGCTATCGCACTGTGTACCCCTATATATGCATTGATGAATTTCAAGATACTAACCAAGCACAGTACGGATTTTTACGCGCTCTTTGTGGAGATGCGCACAGAAACGTATTTGTGGTTGCTGATGATGACCAAATTATTTACCAATGGAACGGAGCGAGTCACAAACGCATCAATGAGTTCATAAATGATTTTTCCGCCAATATCTTGCAACTTCCTACTAATTATAGATGTCCTCGAGAGATCGTGGAACTAGCCAATAACCTGATTCGCCACAATTTCTTAAGGCGTCCAGATAAGGCCCCTACCCAGGCATTTCGTTCAGCTTCTGGTAAGGCTTGTGTTCGACTTATGTCCGGATTAGCCACATTCGATGATGAAATGGCCGAAATAGCAAGGGATATTAAAAAATTGCATCTATCCCACCTAGGGTCTGTTGCTGTGCTCGCCAGGAGCCGTAGACTTCTCGAAGGAGCTCACCAAGCACTGTCGAACGAAGGATTACCGTCAGTAATATCACAGCGGAAAGACGAGTTTGAAAGTCTCCCATTGATGTGGCTACATGCTGTACTTCGTCTCCAGAACGATAAACAGAACCGAGGTTGTATTGAGACAGTTTGTGGGGTATTTGAAAAGATCACTCAGATTGATTCGGATGTTGAAAATGTTGTAACGCAAGCTCGGGCATCTAATCTGGGGTACTTAAATCAATGGACCAAAGAAATACGCCGAAGAAATTTAGTAGAACCAGCAAAGGAGATCATTGACCTTCTGTCACGCTTCATAACGGGAAGCATCAATTTTCTTATGTTCAGCAGGTACTGGCTCGAAAGGATCGAGGAGATTAGGCAAAATCAGCAGATACAACCAGACCCAAGTATCCAAATATTTGATGGCTACCAAGAAGAACGCCCTGTCTGGGATGGGCTAGTTGCGGAAATAACTAGGTCGCTGGGCGATGACTTGACGTTGGAAGCATTCTTACAGGAACTCGAAATGCATTCGAAGGAAACTTACCCGGGACCTGATACTATTATTCTCATGACAATTCACGGGGCTAAAGGAAGAGAATTCGACCATGTCTATTTAATTGGTCTTGTCGAAGACGAAATCCCTTCGTTTCAGAGTAAACAGAAGGGTACTGAAAGTCCTGAGATGGAAGAAGAGCGTCGCAATTGCTTTGTCGCGATTACACGAACGATTGAAACGTTGACGGTTAGCTATGCCGAAAGATACTCGGGCTGGTCGAAGAAACCATCAAGATTTCTGTTCGAAATGGGAATCCTAGAAAACGAGCAAACCTAAAATGAACACGGAAGCAGCTCAAAAAGAAATACTAGGACGGCTGTTTGATGGGAGTAACCGATAAAACACGGAAAATAATCTGGGGTCGGTCAGGCAATCGTTGCGCTATCTGTAAGCTTGAACTAGTTGTTGAAGCGACTGTGTTGGATGACGACTCTGTTGTTGGTGATGAATGCCACATCATATCATCACGTCCTAATGGGCCTCGATACGACTCTTCCTATCCACAAGAAAAGCTCGATACATATGAAAATTTGATCCTGCTCTGTAGAGTTCATCACAAGATGGTTGATGACCAGCAGGAGAGCTACACAGTTGATATTCTTCGCCAGATGAAGACGAATCACGAGGTATGGGTCTCACAGAAGTTATCGGTCAGCCCAGATGCAAAACCAATAAAATTTCGTCGGGTTAAACAGAACATTCCAGCCTATCTTGTACGCCTTGCAACCGGTAAGGAAGTTCTTAACCTTATCCTTCGCTCTTACATAATGTGGACAAATCACGATGAACTGAGCACTCGAGAAGAAGTGAACCTCGTTGGCGGATTTCTGCAGGACCTTAAAGACCTGGCTGATATTGGCAGTGAACTCGAACCAGCTAGCCAGGTCGAGGCAGCGTTCGATTTGACGAAGTCACTCGAAGAGCTCGAAGCTGCCGGATTCTTTGTCTTTGGTGGAAGGGAAGTCCAGCTAATAGAAGGGGGTAATGAGGGGCCTTCAGATTGGCCTGTCGCGATTATCTCTGTGCTCCGGAAGGACAATGGTGAAATTATTAATGTCAATCTGACTGATAAGACCAGACTGTAAAACAGGTTGCGAGCGCAAAATGCCAAACGGATATCTCACGAATGGCAACGACCAGCCAAAGGAATGAGAAGGTGAAACAAGAGCCATCACGAGTAGAGATAGGCTACATCAGGATGCAAGGTATCGCGTATTTCGTATTTGCCCTTTTGTTCGCGCGGTCGGCTGCGGTTGGTCCTGAAGCAGCATTCCTCAGCTTTGGTGAATCAAGAATACAATTTCCTTTCCCCTTGTGGATGCCGTTGAGTCTAGCGATTATCAGTTTAGTAATTTCGTTCCTGTTCTTGGGAACGTTATTCTATGCTCGTTTAACGCCTTTTGCTATAAGACTTGCAGTCTGGTTGTCGTTTCCATTTTACACAGCAGTACTTGCTAGCTTTGTGGTGTCTTGGCTGGGCGGCGTAACGTTTCTGGAAGGACTTCCTCGTCTCTGGTTCGAAGTCTTCTTTTGGGCGGGGGCGGTAGTATTTGCAATACTTTCGATTCATTTTATATTAACACCTTTACGTCGAAGGCGAATGACTGATCGCAATCGAACCTTAGCTGAATGGCTCAATAAGGCGAAAATGTTATTTCAGCATGTTATGCCAAAGGGAAAGTCATGCTTAGACTGCGGTTATTTAGCCTTTCCCGTACCGGTAGACCGAAGTGGTAGAGAAAAAATGGAACTACCTCGCAGTGTCCGATTCAATTGGAGAAATGAGAAAATGCTTGAGGGCACAGCAAACGCAATCTGCTACCGTAATATCTGGGACAATAGAAATGATGGAGGACGCGCTGCCAATCCAGATAGAGTTTTAAGAACAAGATATTGCTCTAAGTTTTTTCCGTATTTGGGTGGTTCACCGAAAGAGCACGCAGATAGTCATCGTTCGAGGACAAACAGGAGGTGGCTTGTTGCAGGCAGTCTAATGGGACCATACGTGGCAACAAGTGCCGGGTTTATAGCATCAGAGGCAGCTAAGAATGGTGATATCCCAATGGGGCTGATGGGAATAGCTTTCTTGGGTCTTTTGGCTCTCCTTGTGGTGGTCTTCTCTATTAATCTTATGCTGAATCGGAGTTAGAGAGCACGAGTAGGAGCATACCGATTTTCAGATTAGAATATTGGCTGACCCCCAACTTTGAGGCTGCTTTGCCCATCCCGAACTGGCGAAATTCAGCGGATGGTACCATCTCAGAATGCCCCCGTCCTGGCATGAAGCCCCGGCATCAGATTTCGAGAGAAGAAGTTAGCTCAATCAGTTCATCGTTATTGCTCTGGCACGTGCTGTAGGCTATGCCGAGCCACGAAAGAAACGAACGGTCGCTTCAAAAAAATACGCCGGCAATCTTCCGGCCACTCTGAGGACAACAAAAAAAGGGCAGCCAGGATTAACATCTCCCGACTGCCCCTAAAAATGGACATAAAAAAAGGCAAGGCAACCCCTACTGCATTAGAGGCTACCTTGCCTGTAATTTTCTACCCTTCGGACTTCGCTTGATTAGCCATCGTTTGAGTGGCTATCAGTAAACTTGCCCCGCTTCAACCGCTTTACCAGTCCCGCTTGACAGCTCACTGGTTTTCGCAGGGTAAGGCGTTCCCTTAGCTTTGAGCAATTATCACCCTGTTTTTACTCCCTACCCTATCAAGCGTTTTATCAGTAGCCCGCAACCCGCTGGCACTACCGCTTGTGGACTAGCCCATTATTTAGCCCGTGAGCCAGTCCACAAGTCGGCTTGTAGGGGTATCTTCAAAACAAGGCAAGTCTTTGCCCATAAGTGAAGTCCCGTTATTCAATTGTCCAGAGCCTTGTCCCCAGCCTGCGATACGCTAGCACTGGTCAAGTCCTGCAAGAGGTTTTCAGTCCTCTCACTGTATACATCGGTAAAAATCGCCAAAACGTTACACGAAAACCAGACTTTTTTGAGAGATTTTATGAGCCTTGCTTCTTTGCCTGTAAAGGTAGGTTTTTTCGGTAGGGGTAAGCGGATACCCCGCATACTTCTTATAGGCAATCCTGATAAACTTGTGGGGATAGCTTTCCAGAATAAGTCTGGCATCAAGCCTTGCCGAAACATCAACGGCGTGGTCATCGGCTATCATCTGGTGAAGCTCAACCTGATTGCCCTCTCCATCGGTTATCAGCCGGTCAAGGCTGTCTATCCTGATAGCTTTGGGACAATCACGATACAGGTCTTTTCCTTTGCATTTACGGCGTTGCTCTTGGCTGCACCGCCCGCAATCAGTGCCGTTAATCCGCTTGAACTTCTCTCTCCAGTATTGGGCAACATCGTAACAGGCTACCCTGACTAATCCCCCTTCGGTCAATTCCTTACCGAGTGCGTCATACTTGGCTTTGACTTTCGCCATCGTGAGCAAGAGGTCGTGTAAGAAGTCCTGCCTATCCTCTGGTCTTACCCTATGAGTGAAGCCCTTTGCTACCTTATAGAATGTAGCCCAGTCGCCCTCTAGGTGGCTGTAGCCGTTGCCATTGCCATTACCGTTGCCGTTGCCTTGATAGTGGTCAATCTGTGTGGTATATTCCTGATAGTCTAGCATTGTGGACACGCTCCCTTTGTTAGATTTGCCCTGTGGCTAGGTGCTATCTAGCCCAGGGCATCCTTATTGCCAGCCACAAGGCAAGGCTCTGGACACGGCGTATTCAGTTTTTAAGGTGCGTTTTTTATTTTCCAGCTTCATTGTCCAACAAAAAGCGCTTTTGAGATATTTCAAGCATTAGCTAAATTCTCACCCCCTCCCTCCTCCCCGTAAGAACTTAAAAAACAAAAAACGGAACTGACGACGGAGACCGGTGATGAGCGGTACCGGAAGACTAACCTGCGAAACATTTACTTAGAGTACGGCACTTGACACATTGAATAAAGCGGGATATTATTAACCTATAGGGTGTAAGGGTGCATATCGAGTTCGCGACGAATCGGCTGGCTGATGCAGGTGTTAGTCTAGCAGGGGCTAGTCGGCTTTTTGGCGTTCCGATTGGCCGGAAGTATATCCAGCGGCTGGCAGTCCTGAAAGCCACAGACAAATTCACCCATCTATTCGGGCACCGGGCGTTGAGGTTGCATCCCTTGAAAGGGAATCGAGCCGGACAGTATGCGATTACCCTTACCGGAAACTATCGGCTCATAATAGAAAGGGTCGAGGAAGACAGAGTTCGTATTCTGGATGTGGAGGATTACCATGGTGACTAAGACGGATACTTATCCCGACGTTGCTATTCCTCCTGGTGAGTATCTCGCAGAGGAGATTGAGGCAAGGGGAATCTCCCAGACGGAGCTCGCCAGGCGCATGGGACGGCCGCTTAACGCGATAAATGAGATAATTAAAGGGAAGAAGTCGATTACGGCAGACACAGCCCTTCAGCTTGAGGAAGTCATACCGGAAATCCCGGCGCGGTTTTGGCTAAACCTGGAGACCGACTATCAACTAACCAAAGCTTTGATAGACAGGCGTACCAAGGTCAAGTAGCCACACATAAGCTCAACGGGTTTACTGTTGGTTTCACTTTGTGGTTCTGACTTTGCGGTGCGGCCAGCCTGTCTGCTTCGATTGATGGCTCCGGCCATTTTCAGGGTAAAGGGCGTATTGAGGATTCGACCAGAGGTCATCACCGGCTTGTCTACCAGCCTGTGTCAGACGGTAGTAGGCGCGGTCGGGAGCATCAGGATAATTATCCTGGATAGAAGACCTTTCTGATTCTGATGTTAATTCTACCCAGCCGAGGCGTCGAATTACACCGAAATAGACCAGGAAGGAATGATACCTCATACGCGTAAATTTTCGGGAGACCTTCTTGAGCTCTCGCTCACGTATCTTTTCTGCCTGATCTTCAGTTACATCGGCACCACTTACCACCATGCGGCTGATGATTCTTTCGGCACGCTCCCTCGCCGTAGCCCGGGCGAGGGCTTCCTTATACTCGTAGTTGATGTCAGCCTGAGGAGCGCCTCTCTCAGGGTCTATTGGCGTTGAGCCTTCCGGTCCGTGACCCAGGAGATATTCCCGGATAAACCAACCGGCGCCAAAGGGTCTGGCAAAACCACCTCTATTCGGTCTTAGTGCTATTACCATGTCATTACCTTCTTTCTCAAAAAACCGTCCGCTCCGTCCTTAGTGTCCGCTTTAGCTTCAAAGATGGCGGACAGTAACGAAGTCCAGGCATCTATACTGTCCGCCATAGTGTCCGCCTTCTATACCCCTTCTTCGCCGAATACCAGGCGGCGGAGTTTTCCACGGTCAATTTCTCTCTGCTGAGCTTTTTCCCGGTTCAACTTCTGCCATTGCAGGTCACGGTAGTATTGCCAGTTCTCTGAGTCCGGCTCATGCCCCAGCGTCTTAGCGAGCTTTTCTCTTTCAGCCTCTATCACTTTTTCGACAAAGTTCTTCACCATATCGTGTGCCGTGATGAGCATCACCCACCCCATCATGTTGTTGAGATACCGCCCCAGTTCATCCATTGTCAGCCTCCTTATTGATTATTTTCTTTGTCTGAAGATTGAATGCCTGGCTCATCATTTCCAGGACAAGGGAAATGTTGGCAATCACCTCTGCCCTTCGTTCCGGCGGCGTGACCTTCAGCTTGTACCGCAAAGAGCCGCTGGCCGGGTAAACATCGATATACGCGACGCCACTGACTCCCTGCTGCTGGGACATCTGCCGGAACATATCGACCTGGTTTTGCATCTCTTGGTTGCCCATGTTATTCATCATCGAATGCTGCCTCCATCGCCTGTTTACTTATTTGATTGCCTGTGTTGCCGAATGTTACCGGCTGTCCCTGCGCCGGTCCGGATTGTGTTGGTTGCCCTGGCTGCGGCGGCACCATCCCCGGCGCCTGCCCCATGCCGCCGAACATGCCGAACATCTGGGAAAATACCTGGGACAGGTAAGGCTGCATGGTCTGGCTGAGCATGGACGCGAAGGGATTGGGACTCTCCGGCTTGGCTGCCTGGCGGACTATCTCATGCACCTGTCCACCGACCATTTGGGCAGCTTGTTCTGCCGCTGCCTGGGCAATTTCCCGGCTTTCGCTCTTGGCCTCGCGTAGTATCCTGAGTTGCGTCTCGGTGGTCTGCGCCTGGGCGGTGGTCAGTCCCTGTAGTATCATGACGTCTTCCATGACGGACCTCCTGGCTGCCTCCCAGATGAGTATCATGTCAATGGCCACCTGTTTCTTATCACCGTCGATGAAGGACAGGTGCTTGATCAGGTACTCGGGGACAATGACCTGTTTGCCGTCCAGCTTGGCCGGCAGCAGGGTTGTCTGCGGTGTCTGGCCATTGGATGACACAGGGGTGCCTTCCGGCTTTACCCGCTTCTTGGCGTAGTAGTAGACGGTGCGGCGTTTGAAGCCGAGATCGATGATCTGCTTGGCGGTATAGCCTTCATCGAGCAGCCGATTGATTTCGGTCTTCTCGTCGATGGCGTCGGTAATGGTCTCCGGCGTTGGTGACTCATCCTGGACTTCTGCCTCGTCGTCATTTGGCTGGATTACGTATTCTTCTTGCATAAATGACCTCCTCGTGATAGTTTCTCTCCCTGTTTCTTAATTCACAGTTTCATGGCGCACCTCCCTGTGAATTAATAGCCGGAGCCGACTTGAGGAACTCGGCCAGGTCAAACATAAGCCTCGCTATATCAAGGTCAGCTACGCTATGTGTCTGATCTAAGCCAGACAGAAGGAGAAGAGCTGCCGGAGTTCGAGGTGCCGGTGCTCACCGGTGAGGCCAACGAGGAATTATTTGCTGATTTGCTTTCCCACATGAAACGACGGGATGTCATAGTAGAATTTGATTCCAGGCCGCACATGGATCCCGGCATCAAGGGATTTTTCAGTCAAGCCGGCATCTGGGTGCGTCCCGAGGAACCGAGAGCCCAGCAGCTCAAGACCCTGCTTCATGAGATCGCCCACTATTATTCGGAGGGAGTATTCCATATACCCCGGCAGGATGCCGAGACCATCGCCGAGAGCGCCGCTTTTGTCGTGGGCACACATTTCGGTTTTGACACCGGTGTAAGGTCATTCCCCTACGTGGCGCTGTGGGCGAAGGATAAAAAGGTCCTGGAGAATAATCTCGGCGCTATCCGCAAGGTATCGACCACAATTATCGAAGCCCTGGAAGAAGTAAAAACGAGGATGCCGGTTTAGGAAATATGGCATTGGAGCTTAGACCAAATAGAGGCGGATTTTTAAGACCGTTCGGCTGCGGCTGGTTTATCCGGGAGTATCTTCTGGGTAAAGGGCCGGAAGGCGCGCGTGCCATTGATCCGGAACGCGGCGCCGCTCAGGCTGATATCAACTTTGAGTATAAGGAAGCACTCGCCCGGGCTACCGCCAGGGAGAGGGCTGAGAGGATTATCAGTCGCATGGTGGTAGGCGGCGCAGATGTCACCGAAGAGCAGGCGGACAGGATCTACGAGCGTGAGCTGAAGAGGGTTTCCCGCAAGTTTACCCACATGCGGTATCACTCGTTCCTGATGTACTTCGGTGTGCTCAAGAGACTCGGGTGGGTGGAAATGACCAGTGAGACGGAGCCGTCCTCTATCCAGGAGAACTATCCGCCGGCCCCGGAGCGGACTTACTACCGTCTCACGAAGAAGGGAGTAGAGGCCGGGGACGACCTCTGGTCCAACCCCCTCTTTACGCTATATCCCGAGATTGGCCCCAGTCATATGAAGAGGGAATAGACGGGTCAGTAGGTTCCTGAAATCGAAATATAGGCACGAAGGTAAATATTGGCTGATATTATTCTTGGCTCCGATCCAATCTCCCGGCCCAGCGCGTCACCGGCCGGGTACACCTATATCTACCTGGCCAGTCCGGCTACTGTAGATGGCTGGATTACGGCTTTCCAGGTATATTTTCATACCCCTCCTTCTGTGTTCAAGGTCGGCCTTTTCTATCTGGTAAGCGGCTCAACCTGGCGGTGCCGGAATAGCGTTACCGTTGAAGGCCTATCATCCGGTTCCCAGACAATCGACGGCCTGGTCATGGAAGTCAGGGCTGGAGACTACATCGGGTTCTGGCATCAGGGCGGCACGCTGGCAAGAACCGATTCCGGTGGCCCCGGCGCTCGGTATATCTCCGGTGAGTACGCGGATCCCGGTGATGAAGCTTCCTTTTCCCTGATAAGCTCCGGCCGTATCCTCAGTGTCAAGGGAATCGGGACCACGGACTTCGCCCCGCCGGCGGTTCTCGACAGCCTGACCGAAAACCTGTTCGATGATTTGAACCCTGTTTTCAGGGGATATCCCCAGCCTGTCTATGATTATTCTTTGAACGCCTCTAACAGCGAGGATGAGGTTACCCTTACGGCTATGTTGAATGGAGCAACGATCAGGTATTCTTACGGCGGTGTAGTCGGCAAAGAAGTACCTTCCGGTGTTGGCGAGACTATTCCCCTGGCTATCGGGGCAAACGTGGTTACAATAAGCGTTGAGAAGGCTGGCTATGAGACTAAAACTTATACGGTCACCATGACCAGGATAGGTATCGTCGACTGGGAATATATTTTACCCAATGGAGATACGGGCACGAAGTCCTTGAAAACTTATCCGGCTTCTCCCTCGTCTCACTACGATAAGGTGAGAGTGCAGACGACCGGTTCGAACGTATATTGGGATCTGGCTTCCGAAGTCGGTGACCTGTGGTCATTCGATAACCCGGTTCAGAGAGAAAACCCCGACGTTAAAAAGGTCAGGTTCTTTGTAGTCGGCTTCCGGAACAATCCACTGGCCTGGGGCAAGTTTGCAGTCTATACGAACGGCGCGCTGTACAAAGGCCCTCAGAACACCTGGGCAGGCTACCAGTCACCGGGCAGCGAGTATTACACCCTGACTTCGAATCCGATTACGGGCAACCCATGGACACTCGACGAGATTGACGCATTACTGACCGGGGAATATCACTTCGATTCCGGCATCCCGTCCAGAGTCGGGAGCTATTGGTATTATCTCTCCATCGTCTATGAGAACGCCTCGGTCCGCACCGACAGGGCTACCGCTTACACTGGGACCGCAGTAACGCTCCATGGCGCGGTAACCAATACGGAAGGGACGTTCCTTGATCCATATACACCGTTGGGCGATAATCTCCTCAGGGTGAAATTTGAGTGGGGCGAGACAATGGCCTATGGAAACAATACCGCTTACCAGATGGGGATTACCAGCGCTTTTAGCGCCAATCTCTCTGGGTTAAACCCAGCGAAGACCTACCATTACCGGGCTGTGGTCGAGGTTCGGGCGGATAGCAGAGCAGGCGGATTCGATGCCTACTATGGAGAGGATATGATTTTCCCGTCAAGCGGTGGTCCGGTCGGACGCTCCATAGTTGACAGGCTTACCGCCGAAGGTGCGATTTAGGGGATTAATGATGCAACGGTTTGAGTGGTACAGCGGGCCAATGAATGAGGTCACCAAGATGTATGAGCCCTTTTGGAAGGGCCAGTCTTTTACGCCTCAGATAACCCACAAGATAACGTCGGTCAAGCTATACTGCTACAGGGTATATTCAGCTTCAAGCTTCAAACTTACGGCAGCCATTTACGCGGCGCCCAGCAATACGCCGGTCGGTCCTTCACTGTCCCATGGCGAAATACCCGCGATCATACTACCGGAAAGTTGGAACTGGGTTGAAGTGCCCCTCGATGCTCCTTATGCCATCCTTCAAGCCGGGATCAAATATGCCGTAGCCTTCCATTACACGAGCACCAACTCGAATTACTACGTCTATTGGAGCATCGCTAACCCTGGAGACTACGCCGGGGGTGTTTGGCTTGATCAAGGCAGTCCGAATTATACCAGGGACGGTCGTTTTGAGGAGTGGGGTGAGCTATTGCCGGCAGGTGGAAACACTGGCGGCGTCACACATAGGCTCCTCAGTACAGGCGCGATATAAGACGCACTGTTTGATTTGTCTAGTCCAAGAATAGTGACAAAATTCGGTTGACTATTTCCGCTGAGTGGCTTTATTCTGAAAGCAAGAGATTACCGGGTGAATGACGGAGTGCCCTCAAGTAATGCGGGGAGATTATAGTGGGTTAGAGCGCAGGGTCCACTCTCTTCCCAGCCTGGAAATCTCACTTTTTTATCTGGTTTCCCACTTCTTCAAGCGACTCATTCTAGATTGTACGGTCTAGGATTTTCGATATAACAGCATATCAAAAATTTAATGGTGCCTTGTCATTATTATTTCCCTTCAGGGGCTTTCTGTAACCAGTAATCTGCATGGCTCTTTGTAAAGAAACATTTTATCTTTTTACCTTCTAGAGGAATCGTGATAGTCGTAATCTTTCCGGAAACACTTCTCTCGACCGTTGTATCATGTATAAAGGTCTTGAAAACAACAGTATAATCAGAGGTTGTCTCTTTTAACGCTTTTATAACATCTTGCCTACTTATACGATCGCCCAGATGTTGATGGTGATAATTGCATAAAATTAATATGTTACCGGCGTGCCTTGCTCCTCCAGCATGTACCTGATCGACATGGTGAGCCCTGATTAGTTCTCTTCGGTTCTCCTGTATTTCAACGTAGCTATTAGCGGGCGCTAGTTGTTCAACCGTACGCTCTGTCACACATATCTGACAATGCCATGCATATTGCTTCTGTTTGAGATCTTCTATATGTATTTCCTCGATTCTTGGTGACTCCCTCTTCCCACCATCTCCTCCATTTACATTATGATGACGTTTCCTGGTACCCGTTATACTTGTTGGAATATTCCCAGGATTTGGGATATTCTTGCTTGGATCGGGGTATCCTCCCCCATGTGTTCGCTCTGTACCTCCCGGCTCCGTTCCGGCACCTTCATCTTCTTCCCCCCCGTTTTCTTCATTACCTTCTTCTCCACCATCCTCGCTGGGTTGTTCTGTGGGGCCACTATAAACACTCTTTTCTCTAAATTCTTTGCGAACGGCTTCTTTAAGTATTATTGCTAGATATTCTGAAGTATTCTCAAAAGTTCGCTCAGCGAGAGTACGATAGAAAATTGCATCTAAGTTATCGAGTGAATCGATGAGATAAATAGTACTGGTAGATTCATCAAGAGCAGCATCTGCTGGAATAGTATAACGATAGCGTCCAACTTTGTAAGTGACTTCTAATGAGTTAACAATATTAACGCTTTTTATTTGCAATAACCGTTCGCGCCAATTATTTTTTATGCTATACGCACCAAAAGGAAGCCCCATGCTGTCGAGTCTTTTCCGTAATTCTTTAGCCATCTTACGTCCGCATAGAACCTTGAATTCCTCAAGGAGTCTTGTAGGCGCATTTCTAGGACCTTGTACTTGAACTGCAATCGGGTTACCAATGAAATCTCGAAGTGACCTGACCCCAAGTTGCTGCATATATGCAGTAATTGTGGCGGTTACCGATTTATGACTATGAACAACGAGTCGAATTCCTCGATTTCCTCGGATGTCTGTAATGGCTTTCGCCAATGTAACATGATCTGGTATGAATATCATGCTTTTTGGGCTTGAAGCAGAAGTTCTACTTGTTAATGAAATTTGCTCATTATCTGTTACCACAGGGATAAAAGGGATATCAGGATATTCCTGACTCCATGACATTGGTCCTCTATGGTGATTGATATGCCTGAGAATGCACGGCAGGTGAATAGCTAATGCACTTTGTCCTTGGGTATTTAACCATTCGAAGAATTCACGTGAAGTCTCTGAAGTCGGTTCTGTTCCGAGGATACCAATATCTTTGTAAAGCTGCTGTGTGTCGGCACTCAATCCTTTTCCCGAGATTCTGTGTTTCCAGGTACCCCAGTAATCGGCACCGCTACTTCTAAAGGCCAAGTTACCCGGCGCGTATAATTTTCCGTCTTCGGGGATGCACTCGATTCCGATGATATCTGCCTTCGCATTCTCTTTATGTTCATGTTTCGCAGCTAGCAGGTATGCGTTCAATCTTCTATAGAGAGCTTCGTATCTACTGGGATCCTGTTCCAACGCCCTTAGAATCTGCTCCGGTGTAGGAAACCCCCTAGGTTTCCAAGATTCTATCCGATCAAGCACGCTTGGGCTTCTTTCCATGATGTCATCATCGACCAAGTACAGTTCTTTTGAATCACTATCGTTTTGTACGAGATCTCCCACTGGCTTAATATACCCACTTTTACTCAAGGCAAATGCATTTCCAAGTTTATTTTTTAAGTAAGAACGAATTACTCTATCTGAAGCAAGCTCGGCTAGGTCGTTTTCTAAAGAATGGAACCGTACTTTCTCATCTTCAGAAAGAGCCCTATCTCTTGGGAAACCGGAGAGATGTATCTTTAGGAAATCCAGTACCTCAGCTTCAGTTGGGATTGAGCGGACATGCAAGCTCCCACGCTTCGCTTTCCTTACCGAGCCGACTTTCAATACATCGGCGCGAGGAATCTTGATGCTCCCTTCTAATATTGTAGATATATTCATCTTTGACGGTTTGCATAGTTCAGTCAGTGTCATCAGACTTCCCGACTGGTCCGGCCAAATCGGTAGATCTGCAAGAGTTGTCCATGGGTTCTCGGGATTTTCATCAATTAATCTCCAGTTATTCTTAAGCCAGTTCCATAACATCTTCCTCTTGACTTCATCTGTATCTTTTAGGTTAGCTCGTGCTAAAAATTCATTGAAAGTAAACCGCCGTCTTTTCCAACTGCCTTTTCTAAATATCCGATGACTAGAAATCCGGCGATGCAGTATGGGCGGAACATCTCCAAAAGGAAGTTCTGCTAGATTTAACCCAGCATATAGTTTACTAATGGGAGTCGCGGTTGACGTAGTGTCTGGAAGATAGACATTCCCGGGTAGACTCCCGAGGTGCTGGCTAGTAGGAGCATTCTCATAGATGGCCATCAAGGTATCTAGATAAAGATTAATTATACTCGGATTACCTAACTCTTTCTGCCACTCATTATCATTGTTCCAAGGGAAACAACCCGTTTCATGCCTGGGTTGAAATCGATTGATAACATCTGCCTCATCAAAGCTCCAGTGATTGTCACCCCAACCTTCACAGTCGCCGTCTCCAAGTAGCTTGAGAATTGGTCTTGGAACAGATGGATAAATTTGGTCCTCGTCGGACGGACACAATTTTGCCAACAAGGGTGATATTTTATCGTGTTCCCAGCTAAACATCGGTAACACAATACGTCGGATATGACCATCCGGAGCCTTACGCGGGCCAAATCTCACCGAAGCTTTAATTTTCTTGTTTTGGGAACGTTTCTTGTCACGCTGCACAATGGGTTTATTCTTTAATACTGGAAATGCTCCTGCGTCTAACATGAGTTCTACCATTTCACGCAGTGTTTCCTCGTTCACTTCCTTTGGATCAATCAATATGTTTAAAGCGATTGCACCATGTCGCGGTATTAAATCCCATCGAAGTATTTTTACTAAATTCGATTTACAAGCGTTCTCTATACATTCGTTGAAGGCATCACCCTCAACAGCTCCATGCCGTTCCAAATCCGATACGTAAGGAGCTGAGAAATTTAATCCAAGTCCTGTGCGTGCAGAATTGTCGTTACCCCTGTACTCTATGGGGTAACGTCGATGGCCGCGTGTTGTCACTGGTCGATTTTTCCCCTCAGTTCGCCATGATATCTCGGAGAGAAAATATCTGCCTTTACTGGTGTAAAATTCCGGAATCTCCTTATTAGAGTCCTTTGGAATCGGCACATCAAATAAACAGCAACTTTCAACGATTTTATCAGGCAACTCAGGGACATCTCCTGACGTAGAGCAAGTTCGATTATAGAAATTCAATCCGTGGATTTTCCGCATCCTGCCGCAACTGAATTCGAAGCGAGCTGTTCCTAATTCATGATGTACCAATTCTAAGACATATCTCTTACGCCGGTCAGGACGCAAGGCTCCGATAAAACGCAGAGATGCCTCCTTATAAGCCCTAAGGAATAATTCCTGAACTTTTGAATCAGTGATGGGATCAAACGATAGTGGCTCTCCCGAATCAATATTTAAAGGCTTGACCCTATAAGGTACCTCAATCAAGCAACCGCTAGCCGGAGCAGCATCATCTCGAACAGGATTTAGGTACGTTGCAGGTGAAGGTGACTGGTCTAAACCATCTTTATAGAGGGTCTGGTTTACCATCTTCCCGTCAGATCGTATGTTTATGCTGTCACCTATCGTGAAGCATGCTTTTATTCCGTGGTTCTTAATACCAATACGATTATGTTTCCTCGGCACCAGATCTCCGGCTCCCCTTACATAGGTTAAACGTTTCCAACCATCTTTATCTACAGAATCTCCATTACCTTGACAAGTCAACCCATTGATACCAAATAAAATCGTGGTCTGAGTTGAGTTCGCATCCAACTCATTTTGGATTAACTCAGCAACTAGATCATCTTGATTCAGTCCCCGAAGGAACTGCCAGAATTCGGGTACAGAATCGAACCTCTGTACGTATTCTGGTAAATCATTATGTGCTGCTGTCATTTGAACTTCCTACCATCGCAAATTATCTGGCTACCTCCTTTAGCTGTCCAATGATCAAGACCATCCCCTCCGTATCAAGTCCGCAATAGGCGAGTAGGTCATCTCGAGTCCTCGCTCGTTCCTCTGGTGGGACATCTCCATAAGTTATATCCAGATATCTTAAGCTAGCTTCTCCACCTTCAGCTATTGCCAGCCCTTCATATCCATGGCCTGTAATGGCGGGCAGCACAGCTTTTATAGACGCGCTACCTTTTTGCGTTGGATGATAATAATGAAAGCTGCGGAACGGGACGATAAGGTCCACCAGACGACTAATGATCGTATTGCTCCATTCGCAGTATTCAGGATGCGCCTTACCAAGATCACTGAGTACCCCTTGTTCAAACGACTGGTTGTAAACGACAATACTCCCTTCATTACCGATTACGTCATGTAATTGTATAAGCAGTTCCGGTCGTGGGTCCTGCGGACCGTCTGCGAGGTGCCAGTAATGCTGCGCTTCTGCGTCTGATGTAGCCTGGACATGTAGCGAGAACTGGAAAGGAATCTGCTGGTACGGCCTCGCCCCGTCGAAAAGAGGTACCGCTGGATTAATTGTCTCAAAATCCAGGAAATAGAGCGGATATTGAAGGGAAGATAGGAACTGTTTAATCGAAACGGCATCGATATACGGTTGGCCATTCACCACACAAGCACACTGAATACGCTGCTTGTCGTTCAGTTTGTAGCCAGCCGGGATATCGGTGATATTTAGGACATCTCTGCCATACAGTTCATGGGACTTTTTGCCGCCATAATACAGGGTGAATACGCTGTGTTCTGGCAACCCTTCCCAGCAATCGGTCAGGGGGCAATCATAAGGGTTACTACAGTATGGGCCGATAGCCATTGCAGGGCAAACCGGCGCGTCGATATTCCCAAACATTTGGGTAATCCTGTCGCGTATGCCTTCACCGGTAGCGGTTACTTCGCCAGTAACATCCTGGATGGTAAATAGTTCCTCCGGATTAACTTCCCCGTTTCTGACGTACTGGTTATTGATATAGGCGAGGAAGCACTTCCTTATCTTCAACCCGCTGTTTTCCAAGCAGAGTTTCTGGAAGGATACGTCATGCAGGTTGACTTCCTTTACCGACGTAGAGCTCTTGACCTCGATGATATCCCATTCGTTTTCATTCACGGGGTTCAGGATATCAATCCGTGAATAGGTGCGTCCGGACAAAATACCGGCTTCAAACAAGGGCTTTCGCTGTCCGAGTAGTTCCTTGGTCAACGCGATATTACCCATGAAGTCATCAGCCGGAACGTCTATTCCACCGGGGAAAAGTTTCTTGGCCAGCTCACCGACGAGGTGTCCCTGGTCGAAAATATGCTGAGTGGCCGTGTCCGGTTCGGGAATTTTCCCCGGCTCGTTACAGGCAATCCAGAGATACCTGGGACATTGCAGTCCATTGAGGTATTTTGACTTTGATAGTAATCTATTCGGCATAGCCTTCTCCTTCGGAGTAGAGAATAAAAAGCAGGTGTTTGGCGCGACTGATTGTAGTGTAAAGAGCCGCGGGACTTGCCCACCGTTCATCATTGCGGTCAACGTCAATCATGATTATGGCATCAGCCTCGCATCCCTTGAACTTCATATACGTGTGATAATGAATCCCATTCGGTCTCTCTTCCGTGGTCTCCGTGATATGGAAGATGCCGATAACTGGGTTATTGCCGATGCAGGTGTGTTTCATGGAATGACCGCCCAGGATGACGATCCTCTCCCGCTCCATCTCCTTGTTGTTCACCAGGTCGTACAGTATCTTTCCCAGTTGCCGGCGCCTGGCACCCGCTTCTCGGATGATGTATTCGACAATCGGCTCTCCACCAGGAGCATCAGGGCTGAGACGCATTTTCCTTTTTGTAAGCGGATTCAACTTTTCAAAGATGCTTCTGGTATTCCGGCAATTGTCGCCCAGGATGAAGGGTTCCTCGCTTATCGGGAAATTGAGTTCGACTCCGTAGAGATTCTGGTCGGGGTCGTAGAAGATGTAAAAGAGCCCGTCGTCTTTCACCATCTCTGTGATGGTGAGCCAGTATTCAATGTGGAAGTCCTGCCCTTCATCCACGATAACGGCATCATATTTGATGGGCCTGGACTCTATTGACTTGGCGAAGGCCTCGGGTACCTGCCTCTGCCAGAAGTCCGTTCCCTCAGCCATGGCTGGCGCCATCCCTGCTTCTTTCAGGCGGTCCATGCAGAACCGGTGGTAGTTGGAGGCAGTTACGTTTTCCAGGTCATTCACCTCGGCGGCAAGCTGCTCGCCAATCAGCACATTATAAGCAAGTAGAAGGATACTCTTTCCTTCCAGTGCCAGTTCCCTTGCCTTTTTCACTGCCATAATGGTCTTACCTGAACCGGCGCATCCCTCTATCAGTGCCTGGCGGTGGTTTGTAATGAAATCGAGCATCCTGCACTGGTTCTCCGTCAGCCGGAAGATGATCTCCTCCGCCTGCCCCAGTCTGTCCCGGAGGCCCGTGCCGTACTCGCAATGGGGCATGAGAACATCGTGCAGCCGCCCCATATCTTCTGAATTCATCGATTCGCTTCGGCACTTCTGAAAAGACCTCATGATTCCTGGGATTACCTCCCCGATATGTTCAAGCTGCCCGCCAGTGACGCATATCCCTAGGTCGCCTCCCGAGGGGAGCCTATCCATTGAGGAATAGACGTCCGGGAAGCAGACGGCGTGGGCAAAGGCAAAGCCCGGGGCGTGTCCGAGCTTCTTGCTGATGAAACCGCCCAGCTTGTACTTAGAGTCCTCCGCCTGGGAGAAGGGGCTTAATCTCATCGGCTTGTCGTTCTGGTACCAGGTGCCGCTCTTCCCTTCGTAGCGGATGGCGCCGCCCTTTACTTCCAAGACGAGGACTCCCAACTGCTGGTGGACAATGAGGAAATCGATCTCCCCGTCGATGAACTTTCCCTGTTTGTTCCGTGTCAGAAGGTCAAAGGAATGGAACACAGTAAAGCAGTCATCCAGACCAACACGCAGGACATCAAAAAGTCTACGCTCGGCGCTGCTCTTCGTCGTGTCCGGCAATACGGCCGGTATCATCTTTGCCATGAGCTGTCCTTTAAGACATCGAGGTTTACTGTCTTAACTCCGCTTAGCTTCTCCCTAAGTACTTTCAGATTAATCACGTCTTCTTCGTTGTACTTCAGCAGCGTAGCCAAGGCTTTCCGGTCACCGAAGTTCTGGTATCTATGCCAGAACATTACGGCGTCCCATCCATTTATACCATTAAGCTGCCGGGGAATGCCCAACTGCTGCTCCACCGCCTTAAAACCACCCTTTAGGTTGCAATGCCAGCAATCATACATCAGGTCGTGGTGGTGAAAAATATCGACAAGGTTGATGCCCAACGAGCCATGAATAAAAGGTAGATCAAACCGGCTGCCGTTGTAAGTGTAAATGGTATTCACTCCATCGATAGCTTCACGCAGATTATCAACGGTCACATCTCTGCCGACCAATTGCACAAGCCTGCTCTCCCTGCCGTTAACCAGATATATGCCGATAACCGTTATATCCGCATATACCCAGGATAGGCCAGTTGTTTCAATATCAAGATATGCGTCAAACACGTTTAGTATTTTAATACCCTTTTGCGACAGCCCTGTGTCAATTCGCATAGTTCACAAATTTTATAAATGGGTGAAGCGCTTTCATGGCCTCAGCTATCTTTTTTACTTGCCCATCTGCTTCTTCTTTGGTTATTTCACTTTTTTCGAAGGTCTTTGTTAAAGTGAACTCTAGACTTTGGTATTTCGGAATATTTTCTTTGATAGCCTTACCGATACGAATCAAACTGTCTTGATTTATTTTATCAACTGATAAATTCGATAGCTCATTGGGGAGACAAGTTGGATATCCATTTTTAGTCTTAGGATTATATCTGTATAATTCGATTTCATAATCGTTAAGCATCTGATCTTTATGAAGAATTCTGAGCAAATTATAATCATCTTTCTCTATAAGCTTAGCCAGTTTCTTCATAGATTCGCCGCCATCCTTATTACCAATGTGAGCAAAAACGTAAAGTCTATTTTTATCTAACATAACCCATAAATGGGCTTTTTTAGCTCTTTCACTTGATATGAAGTCCGCTTCCTTCTTTTCACGTTCTTTAGAATCTTTTATTTTACTGATCTTGAGAGGCACCTTTTTACATATGAAATGCACGTCTGCTTCATGTATAATTTGTTTCCTCTTCCATTTGAGCCCTTTACTAGGGTCCGAAAACTCTTTGTACTCGCTTTTCTCCAAGACGTCTTCTCCCAATGCCCACAGTTTATCTATCAACACCCATCTAGCGTAATCAAATTGTTTCTGGCTCTCTTTTTCTTTAATACCCAAAAAATTGAAATCATTGGCATCAAAGCCAGGGAATGGTCCCAAGCCGCAATTTTGCAGGTAGGTGTAAAATTGCTTCACAATAAATTTATCCTCGGCTTCGGTTAAATGCTGCTTTTTAAAGAAATCATAAATATCTCTCCATGTTTTTTGTCTCACTACCTTCTTGAAGTCAGGATAAGCTTGTAGCTGATGTTTGATATGGCCTTTTATTTGATATGGTCTTATCCGATCATTGGTTTTGCTTTCAATAGCCAGAATGAAGTTACTCCCTGTGACCCAAGCATCCGGCATAGTATTTTTCTTCGGATAAGTCTTATTAAAATCCTCTAATTCTAGTTCTTCTTGCCAACTTGGTCGTATGATAAGTAAAAGTTTTATAATTGTTACCTTTCGTTGGAACATCTTTTTAAGTGAATTATCAAGCCCCTTATGTGATTTAAATATGTCAAAGTCAAAGGGCCCTTTCAGTCCAGAATTAGAATCATTACACATTTGGTTAACGAATTTTTTAACAAGCCGGGAATTTCGATTCCTATAGAGATGAGCTAAGAGAACTATAAGTGCTCTTGTAATGTTATTCTCTATCTGCTGTCCTTTTACTAATCCTTCTTCTATGTCGTTTTGCTTACGACCCCTGGGGCTTTTACAAGCGTAGAAAATATTAGAATGCGGATTTTGGTCGAAACTCATTTTAACCATCTATTGACCTCTCAACTATACTGATATACTCCATCAGGCATCCCCGCCTTATAGAATATTCATTTACTTTCCCGGTTTCTTCCTATATAGTTGCCTTACAGCATCCGCAGTTTCAATAACCGCTTCACGGATCTCTGGCGGCTCCAACACTTCGATCTTTTCACCCCATCCCAGTAGCCACGAGAGAAGCTCGTAAGTATCGGTAACCTTCATCATCATTATCATGGAGCCGTCCTTCTGCTTCTCCAGCATCTGTGAAGGATGCCAGATTGTCTCGCTCATAAGCCTCATTATCTCCGGATCCTCAATTCTCAGCCGGATGGTCTTGACCTCTTCTTCAACAACTATGCCCCAAGAGGAACCAAGGTACTCGTTGGCGTCGAAGTCGGGAGGTATTGTATAAGTCTCCGGGGTCAGCTCGGCGGCTTCTATCCGCTCAATCTTGAAAGTACGAATTGACTCTTTTAGGTGGCAGTAGCCTATCAAGTAACTGGCGTGCCCGGGCGCCGCCGGCTCGATGTAGTACGGCTCGATAACCCGTTCCATCGCCTTTTGGGCAACCAGCGGACGATAGGTTATTTTCAACTGCCGCTGCGATACCCATGCCTCCGCCACAGTTGCCAGGATACGAAGATGCTTCTCATCCTTCGGCAGCTTCTGCATCCAGTCCATGGTCTTGCGCACTTGCTCCGCCAGCGCCGGCGGCAGCACGGCGCTCAGCTTGGTGAAGGTAGCATCCACATTGGGGTCGTAGCGGTGCGAGTAGTTCAGCATCAGCCGAGCGGTAAGAAAGATGTTCAACGCTTCGGGAAGAGAAAACCTTATGGGTGGCAGGAAGTGTTTCTCATCTATTTTCCAGCGCTTCTTATCGTCATACACGGGGACGGTAAGATCGAGACCCAGGGTCACAAAATCACGGTATATCGTCCTCTCGTTGACACCGAATCTTTCTGCCAACTCCTTGGCGGTATAACCGGACGGATTATTAAGCAAGAGGAGCCATATATTCATTAAACGCTCAGTCTTCTTTAACCTATCGTCCATGAAGACCTCCTGACGTACGGTTCTGGCTGCATTATAGCACTCGGGGTATTGATGTCAAAGCATTTATCAGGTTCGTTCGTAAATATTCTTGAACATTCATAAAAACACGACATTATTACGACAATATGCTGTCGCAGAGCGCTGCTAGACTTAGGCCATGAAGTTAAAACCGGGGAGGTCAGAGATGCCATGAAAACGATAATTACAGCCGTCAGCATATTCATAATTGCATTCCTTTTGATAACAGGCTGCTCCGAGGCGAAAGCCGCGCCGCAGGAATTGGCAACAGCCACGCAAAAGATAGTGGATGAGGTCAAAGAACAGGACAATTCCGTATTCGAAGATATACAGCGGAATATAGACATGGTGAACAAACTGAAGTCCGATATCGAAACTTCAAAGGAATCTGACAAGCAGAAACTGTTAAACAATGTGGTGAAGGACCTTGAAAAGGTAGCCAAATCCTATGAGGACCTCTCCGAGAGGAGGGAGGAAATCAGAAAAACCCTACTGAAGAAAATAGACGCCATAGAAGACCTCCAGGGAAAGGTGCAAAAGGAAACGGCCAGGTTGAACAAGCTGCGGAACGATTACTCCAACACGCTGAAAACGTTCAACGACCCCGACCCGGAAATCGTGAGAACCAGAAAGGCAGCATTGACGCAGGCTATTAAGTATATCGATATGCAGCTACAGCTCTGGAGCGAGTTCTACAATACCGAGAAACAAATAAGGGATGAGACGGTAGTGGTCCAGCAGCGAATAGACAGTTTCTTAAGCGTCATCGAAAGCTCGGCGATACTGTTCCGGGAAGGGCTGAACTTGCTGAAGCTCCAAAGAGATATCAACGATGCACTGTCGTTGTTCACGCAGGACTTGCCCAGGATGGAGCAACTGTCTCGGGACATGGAGCAGTCCTGGAGCCATCTGGACACGTTGGTTGATACCCTGACTTCCATGAGTATCGACATAAGCCACAACTAATCGGGGGGTGAAATGAGCGCAGAAGAACGCCTTATTGAGGCAATCGAAGAAGATGAAGAGGAGGGCGAGATTATAGGGTCTCCAGCATGGCGGGAGAAGCAACGCCGACGGCTCGGGCAAAAGAACCGGGCGGCCATTAACCGGTTTCTCGGGAAGTGTAGGCGCGCCAACCATGTCGCCATATTACCCAGGTATTACGGAGAACTGCTGACCTGGGCACTCCATCAATACCTAGAAAGAGAGGACTGGAAGATCTCCGCTACTCTGGGCTATCGTGGTTCGGAACCGGCATATGTCAACGTCGACACCGGTGGTGAAACTGAAAACCTGCTCATGGATGGCCAAATGCTCATCGAGGAGGGAGACGCCCGCTACATCGTTACCGTGGACGTTAACCCGAGGTGGCGAGGCTCCGTCCAGATGGAAGGCCCGGTAAAGAAGAAAAAAGAGATGGCGGACTTCATCGTCGGCGTGCTGACCATAGCCGAAAAAGAAAACTTCTACCGGGGCAAGAAGATAGAGTTCTCCGGGCGGATACGCTTCCTGGATGTAAAGGACAGGTCATGGGACAGCATCGTGCTGGACTCTGAAACCAAGAGAGAAATCAAGGCCAATACCGTGGACTTCCTCAAACGGGGCGACGAGTGGAGCAAATACGGCATACCGTTGAAGAGAGGTATACTGCTAGCCGGTGAGCCGGGCACAGGTAAGACCATCATCTGCCGGGCGCTTATGGCAGAAGCCGACGGCATAACCTGCATTACCACCAATGGCTATGCCCTGGATGATGACGACTACATCACCGAGCTTTATGAACTGGCTGAAGACCTCAGCCCTTGCATCGTCTTTATCGAAGATATCGACCTCATCGGGCAGAACCGCATGGAGTTCGGCTACCAGAGAGGCTCGGCGTTGCTCTCACTCCTTTCCGTGATGGACGGGGTCGAAGAGCAGCGAGAGGTGGTTACTATCGCCACTACCAACTGCCTTGAGACCTTGGACAAGGCGCTGAGCGAACGCCCATCACGCTTTGACCGTGTGATAAGGCTTTCCCGCCCGTCAATAGAGCAGCGGATTGAGCTCGTCCGCCGCCTCTGCGAGAAGATACCACTGGATGAGGAGACTCAAGAATATATCGCCAGTAAAACGCAGAACTGCACGCCGGCGCAGTTGCAGGAAATAATCTACAGCATGGTTATCCAACGAAAAATGGAATCGCCGGAACTAACCTATGACAAGGGTGAAATTGACCGTATCATCTCAAGGATAAACAACGGGAAAATGCACCGACTGGGCTTTGCTGGAAACAATAATAACAACGGCCACAAGCCAATTCAAATAACGATAACATGAGGACGAAGATAAACGCAGCTTGGCAAATCTTGGGACACTAATGTAGAATTGACCCAATTAGCCAAAACCGGTCGGTAAGGTGAATTAGTGGGATATTATTTATATGACGCACGTGGCTATGTCGGTGACTTGACTTCAAATCACGGATTGCAGCTGATGTCTGACTATATAAGAAAAACTTCGCAAGTTCTACTGGTCAAGAAGTTTTTCGAAGACGGGTATGCTCCTATCGTAGAAGACCTAATCACCGGTCTCAGAAATCTCCATCCTGAAGATATTGGCACGGCGCAGACTATTAACAACCTGTTGGGGTTGCTCGCTAAGTGCGACTCTATTGCCATTATCTCTGATGGGGTAGGGATCGAGTGTCCAGAACTAACGATTCATCGTGGAACTCATGAGATCGGCGGGAGTTGTATTGAGTTGTGTTCAGGCTCCGGTAACACCCGCATAATTTTCGATATTGGGCTGCCTTTGGTAAATACAGATATGACCCCATTTGACTGGGGAATTCATCGTAAGTTGACTTTGCCCCAATTACTTGGAAAGGGGATATTGCCATCGATCGAAGGGCTATATAGTAACGATAAACCGACGGTAACAGCGGTAGTGCTCTCTCACGCGCATCTTGACCACTATGGGCTTCTGAAGTTTGTTCATCCCAAGATCCCTATATACATGAGCGTGGGAACGAAAAGCCTGACCGAGGTCTCGAACACGTTCTTGAATACAGATGTGAAATCTGAAAAAATCGAGCTCTTCGAAATGTGGAAGACATTCAAGATAGGTGAATTCACCGTCACTCCTTATTTGATGGACCACTCGGCTCCTGATGCAGCCGCTTTCCTTATCGAAGCTGATGGACAGCGCATTTTCTACACCGGTGATTTTCGCGGTCATGGCCGTAAGGGCATACTACTTGATCGACTCACAAAAGACCCTCCGAAAAACATCAACTATCTCTTAATGGAAGGCTCGATGCTGGGCAGGGATGAGGGGCTATTCGATAATGAGAGCACGGTTGAGCAGGCATTGGATAATTTAATCCATTCTCATAAAGGCCTTAGCTACGTTTTTACTTCTTCCCAGAACCTGGACCGGCTTGTTTCTATATATCGGGCGGCTAGGCGTAATAGTAAAACACTGGTCGTCGATCTTTACACCGCGTTCGTTCTGGATAAACTCAGTGTGATATCAAAGAGTATTCCTCAGTTCGACTGGGATGGAGTCCGGGTGCTCTATTCTTACTACCATGCTCAGAAACTTGCGGATCTGGACAAGGCTCTCTTGTACAAATATAAAATTACCAAGATCGAGTTTGAGGAAATCCGAGATAACCCCGGCGATAAGGTGCTTCTGGCCAAAGATAGCCGCTATTTCCGCAATCTGATCGCAAAATTGAAAGATGCTGGGAAGGCGATAGCTGTCTTTTCCATGTGGCATGGCTATCTTGAGAGAAGTAACCTCGGAGATTTTCTTATATCGAATGGTATTCCGCTAGAAGAGATCCACACCAGCGGCCACGCTTACATTGGTCAATTAAGGTTGTTGGTAGATGCTTTGAAACCCAGGTGGATTATACCAATTCACACTTTTCACCCGGAGAAGTTTTACGACATGTTTCCGAATGTAATTCAAGTAGAGGATAAAGAAATTATTACCCTCGCTTAAAGGATGGAGAAATTATGGAGGTAAACACCGTGGCCGAGTCGTCACAGACAAGATGCAGGGCTCTATCAACGCCCTTTTTACACGACTTTAGTAAACCCGATGGTCTCTATAAACCGTTGGTCGAATTGGTGCGTAAGAACAAGGATCTGCATCTCGAATTCCACGGTCAGCTTAACGACCCCGATAAACCTGAGATTGCTCCTGAAGATGAAGCTATAGGTATTTACTACAAAGGAAATTGCATTCTGGGATTACATTCGAATCATAAGGTAGAGATACACGATGCCTTTACGAACGATTTGAATATACCGAAAATTCTTCATAATTCTCACGATGTCCAAACGTATCTCGGTTTCGTACCAGAGTTGATGTACCGAGTTGCCAGCCGGGGAAAGAAAAGTATGGAAATTGAGTATGAACAAATGATAATCCGGGCGAACAACCGAGAAAAGCGCAATAACTCTGAATATATAATTCTAGCAAATCAATATGACGTCGGGGAACGATGGGACCTCTTAGCTATGAAATGGCCGCGCAGGAAACGCGGGGGGAACAATCCTGTTGGACAGCTAGTTTTAATGGAAGTAAAATACGCTCTTAACCCGGACATACAGGATGCTGACCAACAGTTGACACGGTACTATAATTATATCTGTCGAAACCTGGACTTGCTGTGCACGGAAATGGAACTCATTTTAAAACAGAAGCTTACGCTAGGATTGATTGAGCTAACACCTGCACAGTCGGCTCAATTACAAAAAGTAAAACTGGCTCGTGACATAAACAAGGTGGAAATGATTCTCTTTTTAGTTGATTATAACCCCTATAGCATTTGGATGAAGAAGATGATTAGAAAAGCGATGGTTCTACCTTTTAAGAGTCAAATTCGGATTAGGCTCGGGGGTCTAGCTATGTGGGAGCAGAGTTCGACAACATTGGAGAGGGTTGCCGAATCGTTGGGTGAATAGCTAGGGCATAATAATGGCAAGAAAACACATCGGTAGAGCGGTTAGAGGAAGTCAGTACCATCTCCAGAACCTCGTTAACGAATTTCCAGTAAAGCTTGGCAGCTCTATACTATCAAACAACTCTTCATTATTTGCATATGCCACGGAATTACCCAAGTGGATCTCGCCGCTTGCCTGTCAGAATTATTGTGAATATCGAGACGGTAATTTTCTTCAGGCTTTGGGACTCGATCATCTGAGAGCCAATCTGTCCATCCTGTGGCCGCGATTCGGTCCATCCTGGGATGCCCTTGCGACGGTAGCCGGGAAAAATGGCGGGACCGGTGTCATACTTCTCGAAGCAAAGACCCACTTTAAAGAGCTCGGTATACCGTCTTACGCCTGCGGGGCCAAGGGTGAGAGCCTGAAAAAGATCAAGGCGAGTTTGGCCAATGTGAAGCGTGTTTTAAGTGTGAGTGAAGACTCAGACTGGCTGGGTAAGAATTATCAGTATGCGAACCGGTTGGCGCATCTCCTTTGGCTGAATGGAAAAGGGATTCCTACCTGGATGGTGTTTCTTTATTTCACCGGCGACCGAGAGCAGAGAGGTCCAGGTACGGATTTCGAGTGGAAGCACAAACTAAACGAAATGAGGATTGAATTGGGTTTACCTCAACATCATATCCTCAGCGAAAGAATTATCGATATATTTATGCCCGTTTCTTGAATATTTAGGAAACGGCATGAAATAAGGTAGCTCGTCTCACGTCGCTTTAGGAAGCCTCCCCGTTTGGGAGGCTTTTCTTTCTACTTTTTTCCTCCGTCCGATTCTCCGGGGGAGGGCGATAATATAGCGCTTTCTTCGCGTCCAATAATATGTATTTTTGTTGGACAATGAAGCTAGAAACATGCACTTTAACAACTGAATATTTGAAGCCTCAACATGAACGCTTGCCCTCTTTGAAAGGGGGGAATATGAGTTCAAGCGTAGCTGTAGCACCAGACGGCGGTAATGCGCCACAAGGCTATTGTAACCGGTGTCATAAGGTCTGGATACTCAAAGAGAGGCAGGGCATTTGTTCGTGGTGTCATAAGCCGGCAAGCTGTATAATCGCCACGTCAAAGCCCCGCCATGTAAAGTCTAGGTCAAACCGCCGGATAAAACAAGCCGTGTCCGGCAACGGATACGACCAGCTCACCGGCGAATACCTTACCTATTATCGGATAGCTTCTAGGTTTAGCGGTAAGGTAAGGGAGCAAGACAAGGGAGACGTGCTCCACGATATAATAATGACCCTTGCCGATGTGGAGCGAAACAACGGACACAAGCCCTTCACCGAAGCCGGAATGTATCGCATCGCCAGCCGGACAGTCGCCCTCTACTGGCGAAGCCATTACAAGTATACCAACGGCTTGACCTGTGGTAACTGTAGCAAGGCACAACGCCGAGCCTGTAAAGAGAACTATCTATATGGTAGTTGCCCCAAAGCTATCAGTCTGGAGAGCCTTGATAAGCCGGTGATAGACGCCGATGGCAACACAACCGACCTGGGCAACCTGATTGCCGATGATAAAGCCCTAGACCTGGAAGCCTGGGCGGATGCCAGAACGTTCCTGCTAGGTTGTCCCGACAGGCTGATAACCATAGCTCATAAGCGAATGGAAGGAACACCGCTTACTAACGCCGATTTGCTTTATCTTTCAAAATGGAGAAGGCGAGAGCAAAAAAGTATGCTCAACTGGACAGGTTTTATACCCCAATCCGCAACTAATATAGTGGAAGCACCGGTAATGCCAGCGAGTTAGCGGGTTACCGGTAGCTTACTACTAGGTGAAGCCGGTAGCCTTGCCCACTTACCGGATAGCCAAAAGGGGGTCAGTCAAATAGAACAATTGAATATTGAGGGCAAGCGTTCAGGTTCAGGCTTCGTAACGCACAAGGCGATACTGGTCAACGCCCTATCAAGGGCATTAGCCGAAAGGGTGATGCTTCTTGACTTCACTATCGGGCGGAAAGGCTTACTCGGTTACCTGAAAGCACTCGGCGGGTCAAACATCGTCAAGGTGATACCCGCCAACGGTGATGCTAGCGAGACGCAGGTCACCGGCAAGAGGCTGAAGGTCATTTGTGGAGCTAACACCAGCCACCTTGAGGACATGGCATGGGTGGGGGATAAAACCCCGCTAACCCTGTGTGATGTCCGTGTCAGTCCCCGCAATACTGTCAGCCCCAATCTCGGCGCAATTGAACTGGCGGAAGCCCTGTCAAGGGTATTGCCGTTCACCGCCTATGAGGACAATCGCCCTGTTTTACAATGTGTCCTGATGCGAGTGAAAGACGGCAAGTTGACGCTGGTCAGTGCCGATGGTTTCCGGCTGGCGGTGGAAAGCCTTGACGTTGACGGTGATGAGGGAGAAGTCCTGATACACCGTGACGAGCTAAGGGGCGTGATAAACGCCCTGAAGCAAGCAAGGCGGGTGCGGGTAGCCTTTGAGAAGGCAGGGGAGAGCCTTGACGGAATGAGCCTTATCGTGGACACCGAGCTAATCCGCTATAAGTGGCGGGGCAGTGAGGGGTCTTTTCCCGAATACGAGAAGCTCATACCGGACAACTTCACCGCCAACATCAGCCTTGATACCAACGAGGCACTAAGGGCGGTTGGCTCACTGAAAGCCCTTGCCGATGACAAGGGACATGCGGTTGACCTGATAGCCGGTGACGGCAGGGTAATCCTCACCAGTCCCGATGAAAAGGGACAAACCGAGATACCCGCCGACACGCAAGGCGAAGTCAGGATAAGGGTAAACGGCAAGTATCTTGCCGAAGCCCTGAAAGCCTGCGGGGGCATGGTGGAGCTTAAGGTGGTAGACGGGTCAAGCCCGATGCTCTTTAGCTCCAACGGCTACAAGCTGGTGGTCATGCCCATGCTCACCGGTGAAAGCCGGAAAGCCGAAACCGCCGAGGAAAACAAGGTAACCGAGCCTGAAAACGAACCGGCAACCGAACCCACCGAGACAGCCGAAACGGAAACGGAAGCTGAGGTTGAAGCAACCGAACCGGAAACCGAGAAAGCCGGAGCGGTAGCCGAAGCCGAGGCAATCGCCAAAGCCGAGAAGCCGAAGTCAAAGCGGAAGCGGGACAGGAAGCGGGAGCCGGTAGCGGTATAGCCTGAAGCCGAACGAAGTCAAACAACTGAACGCTTGAACTCACAAAACAGCCACGCAGAGAGAGGCGGGGTAACCCGCCTCTTTTTGTCTATTTCAGGGGGGTATCTCTACTCCGAGCGGGGTAGGGATGCCCCTTTTTTGTGCGTGTCAGGGCTAGGGAGTGCCGATGCCCGAAGGCAGTGCAAGGCACGACGGCAGGGATATGACCGGCGGTCCCGTACCTTTTGGAAGTCCGGTTGGACAGTTGCACGGTACGAGCCAGGACCAAAGGAAGTAGGCACTCCGAATCTATGAATCAGAAAAAAAGAAAGGAGGCAAACCTATGCCTATCAAATGGAGCGGTCTCAGGGTCATCGAGGCGATGGACATGGCGGAAGAATACGTCAACCAGGCTATCGAACCCCTGGAGCAGGCCCTGCTGGTGGCTGAAGAAGCCGCCAAGATACCAATCCTCCCCGACTACATGAAAGACCGTATCAACCGTCTCATTGAGGAATTGAAGCGGCTCACTGGTGGCGTTGTCTATGGCTATGAAACGCCGAGTTACCTTATATCCTCTATAGACTCTATCCGCGGCAACATTCCGAAAGAGGCTCTGGAGCAAGAAAAGTCGAGGGAACGAGCGGGCAGTCAGCCCGCCCTGGTCTAGACCGATTCATCCTATTCTACAGGGCTACCCATGCTCAAAATCTGAAAGAAGGGAGGTGAAAACATGTCAGGTCAACTCGATTTGTTCGAGGGGGTAAAGCTGGCGGAGCCGGAACCGCTTACCACGGTAAAACTGGGACGAAAGTCAGCCCAGATACCGCTCCGGAAGCAACGTAGGGAAGCTATAAAGCAGCTGATGGAGATACTGGAAGAGTTGGAAGGGAAGGATATCTACATCAGCTCTTACGACGCAGGCGGGAGGCATTTCTGGCTCGATAACCTGAAGCTCCAACGGCTTCAGCTGGAATGGCATCCGATAAAGCTCAAGAGTGACCAGAACTACATCCCCAGCGTCATCGTGCTCTGGGGAAGCAGGTCGGCTTGCGTCAGGGTATTCACCGACTACCTTGTGGCGGTTCGGGAGCAGGAGTACCAGGGATACTGGCACTACTTACTGGACTTCCGTAATGGCTTCTGGCAAAGCCCGATAGACAACTTCAGGTTGCACTACGCCTGCCTGCACATAACCAGATTCAAAGACTAAGTCCAATTCACAATTATTGAAGGGTAACTATACCCGAATAAGGAGAAAAACAATGAATACATTATTCGTAATCAACGCCGCTTTCCACACAGGCCAGATTGTGGCTACAAGAGGGGTTTTCGACCTCGCTTGCGAGAACCCGGACTTCGCCCGGTTTATCCAGGAGTCTCTCAATCGCCACGTCAAAGCAGATTGGGGAGATGTGGATGAAGATGATAAGCAGACAAACGACCAAGCGCTGAAACAGGGCACTCGGCTATTGTCTGCCTACAACGATGACCGCTTTCCCAAACAAGGGGTAGCGACCATCTGGATAATTACCGAGGCTGACCGCAGTGCCACCACCATTCTCTTTCCCGACGAATATTAGCCCGCTATTAAAAAAATACGAGTAAAGGAGGGTTACTTTGTCTAAAAACATCAACACGATGATAGATGACCTGGTAGGTACGCTAACCGATCCTATCATCGTCTACCCGGGTGGCTGGGGAGATAGTCTCCCTGAATGGCTAAAGAATGCCATCACCCTAGAGAGGTTGACTGAAAACATGAAAGCCTCAAAGGGCGAGCAACCTACCGGAACCGATGCTGAAGTCTGTGCTTATCTAAATACGGCTTCGTTAACGATGCCGATGGACAATGACTGGAGCCAGATATACCTCTATGTTGCCAGCAAGACCTACACGCGGTGGCGTAAGAGTGATATGCCTGACGACATTCGGGTAGAATCGCTCAATAACCAGCAAATGACTGACCTTGACCGGCTCAAGGAATGGCTTTATCGCCGGCGTTCTATGGCAAGGCAGGAAGCAGAGCGGGAAGGGAGAAGGCAGCAGAAAGAGGAAGAGGTAACAAAGAGAAAAACGAAACAGCCAGCGTTGTTTGAATTCTAGAGCACCTAGTTCCGTTTGGAAAGGGGCCTGGGGAAACTATCCCCAGGCCCCTTTTTTGTTCTCCGAAAACTACGAAACAAGCTTACAAGAAATACCTGTAAATAACGTCATGAAATTGGACGCTCCATTCCCATGAGGTTGATCCGCGAAAATGTCAACAACAACCTGTCTGGCGCCTATACTAGTACTTAGGGCTTCCTTTTTAACCAATCATATACTGCGTTGCCAGTGATGCCAAGTATGAAAGCACCTAGTAGTCCTAATCCAAAGGAGTACCTCACCTCGAGAAGCGCAATCGAAATGGATATTATCCCTAGTGCCAAGCAAAACCATTTCTTTAACCTGTGCAACGTGTTGTAAGGCTTCCAATCATTGATATATCGAGCCTTGCTGCCTTGAGAATCTACAAAATAGGCTACCGGGATAAATAGAAAAATGGCGGCGGCGGCAAATGTGGACCATAAGTCTACCTCTGCTACAACATTTGCAACCCAAGCGAATAAGAAACCAATTGCGAGAACACTCATGACTGGAACTAGAACGAATTTTTTCAAGAAAGTTCTTATACTTACACTTCTTACTTCTTTTTGCTTCTTCTCCTCAGCTTGAGCCTCAAGGATATTGATACGGCTCGAGAGCTGATCGACAGTCTCCGTCCTGCTACGGACTTCGCCCTTCAGATTCTCTATTTCTTTATTGGCCTGATCCAGCTTGCTTGATGCTTTTGCATTCTCCTCTATAAGAGCTTCCCTGACTAACTGGATTTGTTCATCAGCCTTTTCACTCTCAACCACTTTGTGTCTCAGTGCATCGTCAATTAGAATTCTGGTCAAAGTGTCTTGGGGAGTATTATGGATGTTTTCAAAGCGAGACAATGTAGTTAATATCCGCAAAATGGCCTTTTCAGTATCAGGATCAGATTCCTGGAAAAGCAGTGGTAACCGTAGCACCCCTAGCATGACTTCTTCTAACTGAGGTGTACGCGGAGTCCAAAACTGCATCATCTGAGCAAACGTCGTCGGGTGCAGACATAAGGGGACTCTTAGTTGTTGGCTCCTCTTCCTACGGTCAAACGCTAAGAAACGAAAATCAATGGTGACCAGCCAAAAACCAGCATCAACCGGTGACTCCACTTCCGTGGGACGCCTATCTTTGATGAAATGCCAAAGCATCATATCGTGGAGAATAGCTTCGTATGATCTCTGCCTAGCAGATAGCAGTGTTTTTTGCTGGTCCGTTAACTGCACCACATCATCTATTACTTCCTGTTTTGTTCTGTACTCTTCCAACTGATCGTCTGCACATTTCACTCCCTTAGATTCCAACAGACGAACTAAATTATCTAAATAGAAGTCGAAGTGGTCCTCGATGCTGGTAATGTGTCCAGCAAGATATTCCTGAGCTACCTTACGGGCAATACCGCCTAACTCGCTATCGAGAGCAGCTCTTGATAGGTTGTCCGTAAGATTAAGGTTCTTAAGATCGAACTTCTTCGCGTTGAGTACTCTCCTTGCCTCTTCCAATGTGGGAGATAGTACGTAAAGCTCAACTTTTACAGTACCACTGCTTCTTATGAAGTCTATGAATGACGAGGCTGCCTCGTCTGATGGATTATCATGGATTCCTAATATTGAGAAGATGAAATTTGTATCAACGTATATGACGAATGATGGTGGGTGCGATTCTGATTTCGCCATAGCCTTTAGGACATCCTCATTGAGGTTGGTGACCTCTAGTGCAAAATGCGTGCTGAGATGGCGAAGGATATAAGACCGAACACACAGCTGTCGTGGATCCCAGAAGGAGATAATTGCATTGCGTAGAGGCTGGTGGACCTCTGTCGGGTACTGGTTTAGAAACCCCTGGAAAGTGCTCCACCCTCCCAAATCTACCGATTGGCCAGATAGCAGTTCGTAGACTCTTGCTCCCGCCTCTTCAATAAGTGGAAACAGTAACCTTTCATTAAACGCTCTCCATGTCTCTTCAATCTGCAATGTTGGACAACAACTTTTAAGAGATATGGTGAATCGGTCCTTCGCCTCTTTTTCTATATGCTCATTTTCCTCCAAGTTATCTTCAAATTCTTTTAGACTCTGTTCGGAGATTTTTAACCGGGAATCTGGTAGACATATAACGGTCTGCGCTGAGCACAGGCTTTCAATTTGCTCCCGCAGTTTTGCTTCATCTATGTTAACTCCGAAGCCCTTGAGTTCATTTTTTACCTCTTTGGGCGTCATATTTCGGCCCGCTAGCCAGATGGCAGCTATTACTAATCGTTGGACTATCTTTTCCCACCATCCCGCTCTATTGAGTTCGACATGATGGATAAGTGATACAACCTCAGATGGCAATTGATGAGGCATTTTACTCCTTGCTCACCTCGCCGCGCGTTAAGGGGCCGTTACCCACCACCAGTTCCCAAGAAACGAGCTGCAGATCCCTTACTGAAGGCAAAGTGCTTTCCGGCCGCTTAACCGGTCTGTCAAGCCCCTCGTTTTCGATGGCAGTTTTCAGCTGGCTAATATTGCGGACCAATTCTTGAATCTCGGTGTTGACTTTCATTCGATTTATCAGCCTAACAGGTCCATCCATTGCCCTCCGGCGCAATGTATCTGGAGGTAAAGCCTGATTTACCCATGTATTTAGCCAATGCCACAGTTCACCATCCGCCTTTAGAAGATCATCACGCGCCAATAATCTTCGGAGCTTAGTCACAAATTTGTCTGGGCTTTGAGCTGCCACCGCCTCAAGGTACGCCTCCCCTATCTGATTAACGGCAGCTTCTAACGGCTGCTGAAGATACTGGAAGGGGTTCTGGTCCTCCGGTATTTCCAATCTGAGTTCGTCCTGGTTACTTTGAATTATCTTTAGCACCTCGTTAGCCGAGGTAATGGGACGGGAAACATCACCAAGCGGGTAAAATCGCCAATACACCTCACCACTTAGCTCCTCGGGCATCCTCAGCATCACGTAAATGCCCGACTCAGCGCCCTTTTTAATACTGTATACTCCATCCGGGATTTCGAGTACATCCTTCGTGGCATAGCGCTTCATGATGTCAAGGTATTGGTTCAGGACCTCCAAACCAGTATCCATTCCCTGGTTACGCTCACCCTCCGTGTAAATCCGGTCTGCATCGGCACCACCTCGTCGCAGTGCCATAATCTTGTCCAATTGTTTTGCTTCTATCTGCTCACCCAAGACTGAGGCGTCTAGTGCTACCGCATCCTCAATAGTCTCCAGTTTACGGGTGAGACCCGCAACGAGTTTTAGTAGGTCTTCAAGGCCTTGCTCGGGCATCACATTGTAGATATAGACTTTGTCATGCGGGGAGAACAGCCGGTCGATACGTCCTGCCCGTTGAATCATACGTACCGGATTCCAATGCAAGTCGTAGTTAATCAGGTACTGAGCGTCTTGAAGGTTTTGGCCTTCAGACAGAACATCTGTAGCTATCAGAATCTCAATACTTTCGTCACGAAAAGGCTGGATTTTCTGGAGGAGTGCCGGGTCATCCAATGACTCAGTCTCCCGGTAGGTAGCCAGTGGTGCGAAGTGCTCTAGGACGACTTGGCGGCGTTTCTGGTCATCACCTCCCGTAAGAAGAGACATCGAACAATGCCTCGTAAGGTTGCACGTTACACGGATGTCCTGCTTCAAGGCTTCCTTATTTCCACCTAACTGCCGGAACAGGTAATCCGCGGTGTCCCGGTAGTTGGTAAATATTGCCACCTTAGTAGGATGGCTATGCTGGTCTGTGGTAGGAAGTGACTCAAGAAGACGGCGCACCGCTTGAACCTTCGGATCACCTTGAGCGCCCCACATGCCCTCTAGCCAGCGTAATCTGTCCAAAAGCCCAGCAAGCCGGTTACGGTCTTCCTTTGCGTCCAGCCCGAGTCGTGCAGCTTCGTTAGGATCAGCGGGTGCTTCGTGAAGCTCACGCAAAGCATCTATCACCCTCGGGTCCCAGTCTGAGATATCCTGATCCTGGTCGGGCAGGCTGCCGCCAAGTACTGCCCGGATACGATAAGCTTGCTTTGGCGTAAGCACTTTTCCTTCATCCAGCTTGGAGAGGAAAAGATCCAAGTATTTAACCAGAGACTCCACGGTGCACTTCAACGCGGCAACGGAACTCTCCATTCGCTTGAGAATTATGGTGCGCATTATGCCAATGAAGTTGGCATTCCTCTGCTTAATACGCTCTACTGTGTCCCTCTCTCCGATGTCCACACCGTAGGACTCGAGTTGGTAAACAGCAAAATTCAAGTTCTCTATGGCATCAATCACGTCCCTGTAGATGTCTCCGTAGAGGTTTTGTAAGCTGTAACCGATTGCTTGCGGAATTTCATGCTCGGGGAATCGCAGAGCTTGTCCACTGACCTCCATCGGCTCGCCGGACTCCTGCATCGCCCGGATATCATGGCGGGTACGGCGGACAAGGCTTAGCATCATAGCATCCAGCAATCCGGGCCCGCCCTCTCCCTTTTCAATAGACTGAAAGGTAGAGCGAAGATTCGCCACCGGCCCCCGCCCTACGTACCAGGTATCGTCTCCTCTGCAGATAAGCATGAGTTGGTGGTACAGGTCCCAGATTGAATTGTTTATAGGAGTAGCTGTAAGCAGTACCACCCGTTTGTCTGCCTTGCCGCCGCGTATGATCTCCATCAACGCCCGGTATCGCTTGGTAGCACTGTTACGGAAATTGTGTGATTCGTCCACAAGTATGATGTCAAAGCGCTCCTGATAGCGCTTCAGGTGGCGTATCCTTTCTGCTCGTTCCAGAGGTGAACCGGCCTCGTCAAGGTCAACAAGCTGCGGGAGTGATTCCATGCTGATTGTCTCTCCAAGGATGCCATATTGAGCGAATTTTTCGGCGCTCCAGTTATTTTCAAGCTGAGCCGGACATATGACGAGGGCGCGCACTCTGCCTTCACGGCGACTGGCGAACTCGGCTAGAATGCCCAGCCCTTCATATGTCTTTCCAAGCCCAACGGAATCAGCCAGGATAGCTCCCCAGTGTCGCTCTAATAGTGAGAGACAACGCTGTACAGCGTGCTGCTGGAAACCGGCCAGCTTGCCGGCGATGTCCTCAGAAAGTCCAAGCTCCAGGAATCGGCCATAGGCAGCGTGTAATGACTTAAGAAAGACTTGCCAGGGACTATAACGACGCCCGAAGAGTACACACTCCTCTAGCCTCTGAGTGAATTCATCTTTACAATCTTGTCCCTGCCCCCACTTACCATCGAACCACCCTTCAAGCTGTCTTACCATGTCGCTGTCATAGGTTGTTAGGTTGAGTTCGGCGTTGCCAACAAGTCCGCTCTTGGTCAGGTTGCTTGAGCCAACAGCGGCGAAATCACCAAGTTCACCTGCAAAAAGATAAGCCTTGGCGTGAAGTCTGGTACGTGGTGATTGATAATCCAGGACCTTCCCCTGCGCTATTTTCCCAACGTCTGAACCCAAAAAGCGGCGTACTTCTACGCCCTCACGCCGCAGGAAAGAGACCAGCGCCCGCACCCGCTCCCAAGCACTAAGATCGAAGGCTTGGCGAGAAAAGTCTTCTCCAAGTTCCAGGAGTTGAACCCTCTCCCGGTGTGATAGAAGAAGCCAGGGGTAACCTCCCTCCAGGAAGGTATACCAATCTACAGACTCCGAAGGACCTTGAAGCTCCTCCTGCTCGCCGGGCTGGGCAAGAACGTCCCTCGGGCCACGCCGTGACATGAATGGTCGCTCCCCTAGTAAAAGATGCACTGAAGCTGCTTTATTGAAACCGTCATGGAGTGTCATGAACCCGTCCGGGGAGAGGTACGCAGTTGCGATGCGTACCTCCCTGGGCAGTACGCGATGCAGAGCACCTATGAGGTGCTGCTCCATGGTGCCGGTGGCTTTATCATTGGCTACGGGTAGAGGGTCAGTCATCTTCCAACTCCTCTATTTCTTCTTCTGGAGGCGAAATTCTCCGGCGGCGTTGCATCCAGTCACGAATTAGGGTCAATTCATTCGGAGTTAAGGAATATACTTGTGCGATAAGGTCATTAATCTCATCTTCGTTCGCAGTATCTGAGCTACGTATGGCACTTTGTACCAAGTTATTCAGGTTTTCCCCTATAGCAGCAGAGGGAGTTACCACGGGCAATTGGCTCATAAACTGATATATAAGCCTGAAATACCCGCCCCGTATAGCATTTGTAATGCGGCACATCAAAAACTCCGCTATTTGGGAATTTAGTGTGGCTACCAGCCATAAAGGCGTCCCGGTAGCAATGTATCCAGTATTGGCCATAAAAGCTCCTGACGTGTCCCATGCAAATCTCATAGATCTACTAATATCTCCCCAAACAATCTTAGGTCTAGCAAACTCAGCATAGTAAGCACAAGCTCTCAACTCCCACCAGAATCTCCCTTGGTCTTGTCTTTTATGGAGCTGTGGTTCCCACCATATCAGATGGTCGTATATCGCGGGATAATTCTCTTTAAATATGCCTCTCGCTTCAGCCTCAGATTTAGCGTCTGACCACGGATTATTTGCATCAGCATCGCCGCTATTCTGGATAGCTATGATATATAGCCCTGCCCACTCGGGGCGCCACCGTTTAATGTCTCTACCACGTAACCAAGGCTTTATAAGCTCGCCGCTACGGGGGTCTTCATCTATTAATTCACCGCGCTTTGCCTGGTCGATGACAAAGGCTTCATTAAAACCTGTTTTAACTCCCATAAATATTCTATTTTCTACCTGCTCTTTTAGCTTGGTGCCATGTTCCATCAGCCGGTTAAACAGGCGCACCAGAGCCGGGTCTTCCAGAATCCAACGGTCTTTATTCAGAAGGGGTTGCGGAAAGCCGGAAATCTCGCTCTCCTTCAACACGCCACCCAGGTCTTCCAGCACCCACCGCACATTTTCCGCGTTTACATTTCGACCAGCTTCAGCAAGGGCGGAGCGCACCGGGTAAGTCAGGTCGGCAACTTTGAGTTCATTATCGCCGCCGTTCCCATTCTTCCTTCCAACAAGCACGGAGGGATAGGCCGCTACCTGTTTCCCATTAGCATCGAAAAGGGGCAGGTCGCCAAAATCAATAACACGTGCCAGCTTAAGCTGCTCCGGGAGGAACTGGCGCAGTCCCTCGCCATAGGCGGCACGCATATACTTGTTGCTCGTGATGAAAGAGAGCCAGCCGCCCTCCTTAAGTATCTGAATGGCACGGCCATAGAAAAAGACCAGAACATCCGCCGTGCCCGTAAAGACCTTTTCATAGGCTAGCTTATAGCTTTCCTGGTCGTCGGGGTCAAGCTTCTCCTGGCGCACGTATGGGGGGTTGGCCAAGACAATATCGAATCCGCCATACTGAAACACCTCCGGGAATGCCACCGACCAGAGAAACGGCTTCTGGTAGGCATCATGCTCGTCCAGTTCGGCTATCAGGTGCTCAAGCTGGGCCACCCTTGAGTTGGCCCTAGTTTCCTTATTCTTGCCTTTGCTCCCAACCGACCCGACGCTCATTTGGGCGTCACCCTGAGCCTTATCCAGCGCCGCCTCAAGGTGATAGCGCACAATCTTCTTAGAAGCGGTAATAATTCTGTCCCGAAGCTCTTTGAGACGCGCTGGATTGTCCTGAGTAGCCTCAAACTCCTGGCGCAACTGACCGATCTTTTGCTCTTCCTGACCAACTCTAAGGCCGAGTTCCAAAGGTGGTTGATATGAGCCGAATGGCAAGGACTCCTTAAAACTGATGTTCGCCACCCGGTCAACCAGCGAATCGCCGGCGACTATGCGGAAGTCCAGATTAGGTAGCGGTTCTACGGTGGCAGGGTCTTTCAGGTCGAGCACCAGCGAAAGCCACAATCGCAACTGGCAGATTTCCACTGCTTCCGGGTTGATGTCCACTCCGTAAAGACTCCACTGTATGGCATGCCGCTTCCAGGAAGCTACCATTGCGTCTTCTTTTTCTGCATCAATGTCATAGAACTTCGTCCACAAGATGCCCTTCCGCAACTGGACAATCTCCTGCATCATGCCTAATAGAAAAGCACCGGAGCCAACGGCGGGGTCGCAGATGCGTACCCTCTCCAGAGCATCTTTTAGAGCTTCTTCAGTCTGGGGTGGCAGTGGCTGGTGCTGCTCGTCCGGCTCCGTCACTTGCCGGCGTAGCCAGTCCAGAGTCTCCTGCCGTACATCAGCGGTATCCCGTAAGTAACCATCCAGCACTTGACGGCACATGAAATGAACAATCTCTCTTGGTGTATAGTATGTACCGGTATTATGACGCTCATCCCCCTGGTAGAGGTTTTCAAACATACGTCCAAGAAGCTCCGGGTCAGGGTCAACGGACTGGTCATCGGGGGTTGACTCTTGGGTGGTAAAGCGGTAACGCGAGAGGAGTCCCAAGACGCTCATATCATCTTTGGGGTCAAAGAGCTCATCGGGCAGGGTGTAAGCTCCGCCGCTGTCAATTCTGTCCTCTAGACGGTTGGTGCGGAAAAGACCGCCGTTCAAATAGGGGATGTATCCGAGGAGATCACGTACTTCATCCTTCTTGGTTCTGCGTGCCATAGCCTCGAAGAAGAGTCGCTTCAACAGTCCGTTGTAATAGCCGCCGGCATGATTACGCCGCTCCCAGAGAGTCAGCAGGTAGTGGGATTTATCGTACTCGGCCCAGTTGTAACCAAGCCACTGCTTCGATTGGAGAAACCACAGGAAAAGGATACGCCCGAGTTGCCGGGTCGCCCAGGCTCGTGCGTCATCATCGCTTAACGTGCTGATTACCGGGTGACTCGGGTTGGCCGCCTTTAATGTTTCAAAGATACGATCTCGAACCTTTGCGTATTCCTGGTGGAATTTTCTGGTTGCCGTCTCAACGCTAAAGGCTCTCTGCCACTGCTGGGAGATGCCGAGTAAGGAGGTTCCCGGGCTGATGGAGATCTCGCAAAGTAGGTCTCGGTGAAATCGGGAAGGTCCCTGCAGGTCTATAAGGGCACGGACTGTGCTGACTACTCCGCCGCCTTTTTGACCACGGAGGTCGGCGGCGGAGCGGGGTAAGACTAGTTCAGCTTCACGCTTGGTCTGTAGAGCATTGGGAACCATGATGAAAAGAGACCGGGCATCGCGCTCGAGTTCAACCAGGGCGCGTGCTACCCGCCTTCGAGAGCGGTCACGGTCAACAGAACGATTACCCCAATCATCCAGGACAGCTACATACAGTCCGACTGAACCGGAGTCTACGTTGATTGCGCCCACCCGGAAAAGCTGGCGAACCCCGAAACGGGCATCGAGGAATTGATTGAGAGGAGTCATACGGCCGCCCAGTAAGTCGGCTGGCGTGTGGGAAGGTTGGAAACCTAGCACCGACGCTAACGCGGTAGCCTTTTGAGGGTCGCCACCGAACTTGGTAATGGCATCGGCCACTTCATTTAGCATCGGCATTTTTACTATCTAACCTCTACATTCATACAATCAAGAAGAATGTGATAAATGTCTATTGATCGACCCAAAGACGGACGGTCATGCTCACTAACCCATTCAAGAGGAAAGCTTTCGATAACCCCTTCGTCATGTTGCGAGTTTCTTAGAGCTAATGAGCGTGCATCGTCTTCAATCGCCTGTTTCAGTGCACCCTGCCAGAAACCGGGAGAATCACTTTGAATAAATCCCAGCATGGCTGCTTCGCCATACCTCGAAGCATAGGCACCATTTAGAAAACGGCCTATACCATCATTACCTACGTACTTGTCTACGCCCCACCCACCCTTTTTCAGACGTTTGGCTTCGAACACATATTCGGGGCGTCCAGGGAAATTACCTTGAATTACGATGTCTGATCGTCGTCTAGCCCTGCCGGAGCGCCCTGGAGTTCGTACCGGAGGATCATCCTTAATGAAATAGTATTGGCACCATACAGGGTCGCCAGCTAAAAGACGATCTTCGACAGCTTCTGATATGAATCCAGAAATTGATGTCTCTAGCTCATCATTGGAGCAAATCCGATGACGTGCATCACTGAACCCCCATGCTATCAACTGATGCACCTGTATACGAAAGCTGCGGGGATAAATCTCAAAGTATTTGATTTCTGGCGTAGACTGTTTCATTTTTCCTTGCTACCTATTGCCAACCATATCTCCAATGATATCGGTAGCATCGTCAATCGCTTGTGTTCGAGTCCAGTCGATGAGACGAGGTATTTTATAGATATAAATTTTTGAACCATCATACAAACGTAGACCGCGTTGAATATGCAACCAATCACCGACTTCTTCTCGCAGAGTACCTCTTAGTTCTTTTAATAATTCTTCTATACGAGGATTTCCAACTTTGACATTGCTGGAATTGACGGGAATAAAAGCGTTCTGCCCTACCATCTCTATCGCACACTCAACGAGTTCGTCAGAGTAGGTAATCTCAATGTGATGTCTTGTCTTGTCCATGACAAAACTGTCAAGTTCGTTCTGTAACTGTTGGGCATAGTAGAGATACTGCTCTGGCGTTGGCTGCCTTGTGACAGAGTCTCTCTCCGACGGTCTGTCGAGGGGCAATCTAATACTGACAAATTCATCAACTATAAGGCGAACATGATCAGGAATCTTTAAAAGACTGTATATCTTCTGGTCTATCGTCCGCTGTAGCTCATTTTCAAACCCATTAAGACGTATCATTGCGTCTGAATCCACCTGCTCGACCCAGACTTTGCCTTCTCCTCCATCAGTAGTGTCTTCTGGTATCTTACTAAACCTTTTTGGAAGAAAGCGCCTCGTTTGGTTTTCACGAGCAAGTAATTCTCGATGCAAGTTCGCCAACTCCGTAATTTGATCTGAGGTGAATTCAGGAGTTGGTATTTTTCTCACCTCGGTCGTTATGACGCTCTTTCTCTGGCGGAATACACCCCACTCGGGCACATGAAAGAACAAATAATAAGCTGCCAAGCTAGAACTAAGATAAACAGAAAGCGCACGAAGGCAGTCTGCATCGCTCCTAGGTGCAGGGATAACCAGTTGCTGAGGGGGAACTACGAAGTCTTCCTCACTATAAACAGCGAAATTTTGCCAAGCCTTTGACAAAATAAGGTGAGGAGCTGGTGTGGTAGCATACAGTGTTTCTTCACCCCAACGTATAAATCGTTCTCCGACTATCTTCTCTAGCACCTCAGGGCAGCCAAGCGACATGCGGGGGCGGGGTTCGATGGCATTAAAAACTTTTGCATTAAACACCCTTGCATTGGGCAGTTCCATCTTTGGCCAACGAGGGTTTTCACGAGTCTTCCTAAGTTCTGGGCCTTGTCTAGGTATACCACTGCCCCACCCGCGTCGTTCACAGAAACCTTCCAGTGAGGTAGGAAATATATGCTTGATGATCTCTAAGGTTCTCTTGTCACGGCACCTGCCCCACAGCGCAAGTTTCCACGGGGTCATCAGACCACTGGAAACATCGGAAGCAGGCAACATCTTGATTTCCGTTTCGTTTACTGTCAGTACCCATGGCTTATTGGTCGCGTTTTTGGTTGGAAATACTTGGTTAATGAGAAATGGTGCATAATGCAGGATATCTGACTTACCGGAGGAAGTGGAGGCCCGGTAAATGGCTGTCATTGCAGGAAGAACGCCGCTTCTTTCTCGTCCGAATAGCACTTCCCTAAGGTTCGCAAAATTCGTAACCTTAAGGACTTCATTCTTGGTAAAAAACTGCCGTCGATATTCTTCGGATTCGCTATTAAAGAGGCTGGTAGCAGGTAAAACCAGCCCGGCTAATCCATTTGAACAAAGAAATTCCATTACTCGCCAACTGAATGCTTCTGCGACTCGCATCCCTGCTACCGGGAACTCCTTGCGATTTGTAGGATTGTTGATCCAAGCACGCGCGCATTGTTCTCTATCAGTCAAATCTCTATCAGACAAAGGTTTTAATTCAGTCCAGGGAGGATTACCCACGACCCAGTCAAATCTGTGCGATTTTTGTAGGGATTGAACTCTGCTTTGTCCACTGGTATCGAAGAAATCAGCCTCTAGGATTTGGATGTTGTGGAGCACAGGGAACCTAAACCCAGAGCTTTCCAGCTCCTTAGATAAATCCGCATAGTGTAGCAATGTCAAGATTAGGCTGAACTCTGCAACATAGCAAGCGTCTCTCTCTCGCTCGATCCCAAAAATACTCTCCGTTAATATTTTCCTTAAAAGTTCAGGGCTCAATTTTGCTTGACCGGACCGCTGAAGCTCTTTTTCGATAAGGCGTCTATAAGCTAATACCAGAAAGACTCCGGATCCACACGCTGGATCAAGCACCTTCATTCCTCTCGCCAACGGTCTGACACTCTCAAGCTGAGACAATAGATAGTCTGCTAATATTTCTGGAGTGTATATGGCACCTTTTTCCTCATGGTCACGAATGAATTGTTCGTATATTGAGGACAGGGTCTCTATAGGAATATAGCGAAAATCATATGCTTTAAAAGGAAGACATAATTGATGAACGGGTAACGGTGCCGAAGCCATTACCTCCGAACCATCAAATACCGAGGCAACCCATGAAATATGGCTGTCCCTTAATTGGGCGAAATCAATAGGGAAGATCTTACCATTCAGCTTTTCCTCTAAAGCAGTAACCAAATTTTGGAGACTCTGGACGGAAGCGTTTAATGAAAAAATGCTGGAAGGAGCTATATTGTTATCAATCATCCACTCGGGAGTTAATATTCCACGACTTCTAAGGTAGCTGAGGTAAACGTACTTCCCTATTAAGGCATGGCTAGTCTCTTTTGGAACACCATGATTTTCGAGGGTCTCGCCTAGTCTTTCGAGATTTTTAAGCAGCCGTTTGTCAACTCTTTGGTCTTGGTCTAGATTCTTGTAATATCTAGACTTCCATATGAGTCCAGAATCAATAGAGCTGGCTTTGAAATCGCTAACTAAAGTCACGAGTCGTTGAAGATTATCGGCTTGGTCAAGAAGTCCAGCTTCCCCATCTGTAGCAAGTTGCTCGTCATAGTTGAAACCGGTATAAAGTCTCAATTGCTGCGGCAATAAGATAATCAGGAAGGGCGCATATCCTAAGTTCCAAACATTCCGATGAATACTCCTTGCTTGCTCCGGTGTGTCTGCTTTAGCCATGTAGACAATGGGACGAGGTGGAAGCCACTTCTCCTTGGAACTTGTTGCGAATACGTAGACTCCCTCCACGCCAGCATCATGGGCGGTCCGAATTAAATGTGCCGTTTCCACATGGAGTGGTTGTTCAGTCTGGTGGTAGTTGGGAGAATCGATGTAGCCTAACTCTTTAAGGAGATCACCTAGTCCTATCATCATACTCAATCTCCTTTGGATGCACCCTGAGAGCTTTGGCTAGCTTGTGTAACGTGAGGTCTTGTGGCTCATGTTGATTATTCTCGATTGCCACGATTGTGGTTCTACTGACACCGGATAATTGTGCGAGTTTCGCCTGACTCAGCAATCTATCTAATCGTATTTGTCTCAGCGTTGCCATTTGGTCAAGAATATACCATGTACGACTTGATTAGTCAATATCTAACTGATTACGACTAACATGAACTAGAGCGCGAAATAGGCGTACCGTTGAAAATCTAATGTTAGAAAAACTCGGTATCCGCATTCTTATCGCTTGAAAACTAAAAGCTGCTGCAAAGAAGGAATCAGCCCCTTTTTCTCAAACAGAAATTCGGGAACTGTCCCCCAAGTCCCACGTCACCAGACTTGAACTCATAATCAGAGAATCAGCGGGAAGGTTCTGCTGAAAGTTCCCCTGTAAAGTGGCGTGAAGCTGAGCAATTAGATACAATAACAGCCTTCTAAGCCTCAGGAGAAGTTTCTCCTGAGGGACGGTAGTTTTATTATACGGTAAGACGTGGGAGGTGACTCACGTTGATGATAAGTTCCCCTGCGTACCCCGCCCAGCGGGCGGAATGACGATGTGTTGTGCTTCAATGTCACCGGGTCAGGTTTTACCTCGAGGTCTAACCTCAAATTTTCGACGACCCATGATCCCGCCGCCTTACCGCCTTGAATGACAAGGCTACGTTGTGCTGACAGGAGACAATTCTACTCTATAACCTAAATCCTCCAAACGGCGAGTTAACCTTTGCTCCAGAGCCTTCTGGTTAAGGTGGTCAAAGAAATCCCCTCCAAGCTCCAGGTATGATTTGTCCTCAAGCAGTTCATGATAGATTGCACGCAGTTGTTTGTGTGCTACAGCGATGATAGCCCGGCCTTTGCCACGTCTGGTAGCCACGCGGCGATAGAAGCTCTTAAGGTATGTATCCTTCGTACGACAAGAGGCATGAGCCGTCTGTACTAAAATACTTTTAAGCCAGATGTTCCCTTTAGTAGTACGTCCGCTCTTCTGCTTGCCAGCACTCTCATTATTACCAGGGCATAGTCCTGCCCATGAGGCAAGGTGATTTTCTGATGGAAAAAGGCTGATATCACCTCCAATCTCAACAAAGGCGTGTTGAGCTGATGCCCTATCGAAGCCCGGTGTAGTTCTGATCAATTCAACCTTATTTTCATAGGGCTGAATCTTTTCTGTGATTCTCTGGTCGATTTGAGCTACAGTCTCCTTGAGGTAGCCCATATGCTCAAGATGCATACGGATCAGAAAACGATGCCGATCGCTTATCTGACCTTCTAACGCTTCGATGAGTTGTGGTATCTTGTCTCGTAGCTTACCTTTGGCCAGGTTAGCCATCTCCTCCGGGGTCATATCTGTGTCTAAAAGAGCTTTCAGCATGGCTTGACCGGAGACACCGAAGACATTGCTGGCTACGGTAGCCAGCTTGATATTGGCATCCTCCAGGACTTTCTGCACTCGATTTTTCTCACTTGAAGTTTGCTGGATCAGTTTCCGGCGATACCGGCAGAGATCTCTTAACTCGCGAATCGGTGTTGGAGGTATGAGGCTTGGTTTCAGCAAACCCCACCGCAAAAGGCGCGCAATCCATTGGGCATCTTTGAGGTCTGTTTTTCGCCCCGGTACTTGCTTCATGTGACGGGCATTAACCAGAAGTAACGTCACCAGGTCTTCTAGAATGTGATACACCGGCCGCCAGTAAACACCTGTACTTTCGATGGCTACATGAGTGCAACCATTCTTTTGAAGCCAGTCTTTAAGCGCCAGAAGCCCTCGTGTAGTTGTATGAAACGTGCGTAGAAATTCCCTCGGCTGCTCTTCCAGCGGACCAATAAGAAGGCAGGCTGTAACCGTCTTCTGATGAACGTCTAGCCCGCAGCCGCGCTCCAATACCGCTTCCCAGACAGCTTGTCCTGACTCTATCTCTGTTTGTGTCGTCTGCATAACTCCTCCTAGCTGTGACAGAATGTATCAGATCCGTTTCTGATTATCCTGTCACGCGGAGGCAGCAAACACAAGCCAACTTTACATTCTGGGTTGTGAGCAGGCGTCAATATCCCTTAAAGGGTTAAAGGAAATGATTTCTCGAAAGTCCTTCGATAAATGACCGAGCGGTCAGGGTAAGCCTGCTCATGAATGGTTTTACCTTTTGAACGGAATAATGGGCAATTCAGGGATAGAAAAGATTACTTCGTGATGGTTTCTGTTGATCCGCAGCTTGACTTTTGGTCACCCTTATTACACTATAAAAAGCATGAAAGTAACTCTAAGATTTGATAGGCGTGAAGAGGGGCTCAGAGCACTGGCCAGCATGATAGCTGATGCTTACCGAAAAAGGAAACCCTTTCACAATGATGATGAAGAGCCTCTCGTCAGTGAAGACGAGATAATCGTCGGCTCGGAGCCGGACGGCGAAAATGGCTTCAAATACACGGAGACCGTTCGTGTAGAGGCCTTTTTGAGAAGGAGAAGGCGCGTTAAATAATAATGCGTAAAATCAAGGCCTCCTGTAGCTGATCATAAACGCTCCACTGTACTGGACTTAAACGCAGTGACATTAAATTAATAGCTCTTTGTTGAAACTTGTTCACCGTAAGAGTTATACAAGGCTGCTGTATCCGGGTTTGAATTATTCCAGATTGCTGTTCCCGAACTGAAGGTGAATCCCCCATATTCAGAATGAATTTCATTGGTGTATACCCGAATAGAAGCACCAAGTTGAAGGATATATGATGGAAAGGTAAAAGATGGACTGCCCGACATATCTTTAAGAATCCAACCTGCTAAATCAACAGTGTTATTTCCTAAATTCGTGATCTCAACATATTCATCAGACTCGATCCTCGCTACTTTGCCGTCATAGAAGATACTCGTTATCTGAACGTTGGTTTCGTGTGTATTTTCGGGTTTCGGTGATGAATCGGCTGGCGCTGTCGACGTCGAGTTGGTCTCCTGCTCTGACTGGGTAACGGTCTCCAGTGGTCCTTGCTTCTCAGTTTGGATTTCGTAGGTTTGACCATCTGTTATCACGGTGATTGTGCCATATACATCGGTACCGTATATCTTGGCACCTATGTCCGTTAGAGACTGGATTGTCTCTTGGTGAGGATGGCCATAGACATTTCCAGTACCGGCCATATAGATAGCTGTTTCTGGAGTTGTAATAGTCAAGAAATCTGAAGACGACGCGGTATTAGAGCCGTGATGCCCGACTTTCAATATCTCCACATCAGGAACTGGCATATCCGATTTCACGAGCATGCCGGCTTCGGCTTCTTTCTCTGCATCACCCGTGAAAAGGAAATCTATCTTACCAAAAGAAAGCCATAATACAATTGAATTATTGTTTGTCGTACCTTTAAGATCAAGCGGATTAAGTACCTGGAAATTCAGGCCGCCAGCACTAATTGTATTCCCACGAACTGCTTGAAAGACTTGTGCATTTTCCGTATTTGCCGCGGAAATAAAATCTGCGTAGGTCTTGGACGTTGCAGTCTCGCCGTCGTACCATATTTGCTCCACCTGATACGCGGCTAAAACATCGATAAGACCGCCGATATGGTCAGCATGTGGATGAGTTGCTACCATGACCTCAAGCGGCCCATCAACATAATTCTTAAGATATTGGACAACCCCAGGACTTCTGTCACCGCCGTCAATCAGTACCTCAACATCTTCCAGGTCAACAAGTATAGCATCACCTTGGCCAACGTTAAAAAAATACACTTTGAGCTGCCCATCCATTACCTGATTGGGTGACGTTTCCTGTTGAACAGAACTAACGCTGGAAGTGGTTGGTTGGGGATTCAAAGGTATTTCTGGAGATGCTTGCTGTGAGCTAGGAGGAGAATTAGATGGTGCCGGACCTGTAGCACAAGCAATAAGAAAGCTCAGGACGAAAACTAGTGTCAATACAGTGAAGAGTCTACTAAGTCTGGTAGTCATTTACCGTAACTTTAGCCTTGTTAGCATTTCTCTGTCAAGGCAAGAAGCTGCTCAGCGACATACATCGGTGAAAGTGACAAAATTACCTTGACGGTTGGGAGACCCGAGCTGTATATTCTGGCTGGGAATTGAGGTAAATAAGACTGGGTATGGGCATTTCTGCCAGGCAAAAGGAAGTTCTCACTTTTATTTCTCGATACATTGACTGTAGAGGATATCCACCATCGATAAGAGATATCGCAATGGGATGCGGCATGAGCTCATCTTCGGTAGCCGGATACCATTTAAGGGCGCTCGAGCGGTCTAATTACATTCGTCGTGAACCAAAAATATCTAGGAGTATAGTAATTGAGAATTATTTGGGTTTGAAAGCGCCGGGGGCTAGGCCCGAAAAACAGTTGTGAGGTAACAGAGTGGAGAGCGATAACAATTCGAAAATTATAGGCGTTCGCAATGGTATTACATACAGGGTTGATACAACTCCTGAAAACTGCACGCCGGAGAAAATCCGGCAGAGACTTCGTACCATAGCTGAGTTGGCGATCGCGATAGGGATAAAAGAGGGGAAACTACATGGCTGCCTAACGGTGGAGCAAGCTCGCGAGAGATGGAAGCGAATAGACCTGAACGAAAACCTAAGCGACAACAAAGCTGAGAACCTCATTCAATGTGAACCGGAATTAAAAGAGATTCGTATCCGACTTCCTTCGGATATTTGGAATAAAATAGGGATGGAAGCACGCAAAATGCATATCATTCATACCGAAATCGCTAGGAAATGGGTTATCGAGGGTCTCAATAACACTAGGATGGGAATTGAGTCTTAAGTCAGTGGATGAGATCAAAGTCTGAGCGAAGGTTTTAGTTCTACCTTCTGACGTGCACGACCTATTCGTTTACTTTTCATATGCAAAGTTGCCTTATTGTTCACTATTGTTGCCTGCATGTTGCCTTGAGAGTTTGTTATTAGTCTTCTCCCCTAACGATTTCTCTAATCTAAATTCACCTCTGCCCCGATTTATTAAAATATTTTCGCCAAATGGCTTGACTTTTATAGGACTTTAATGTACTCTAATGGACAATAATGGACATAGTACAAAAGTAGGAGGTGATGAATGGTTCTAAAATCACCCGAGATTCTTGTCGTTGATGACGATGAGGCGATTTGTGGTCTTGTTTGCGAGGGGCTAGCCGAAGAAGGGTTCCAGTGCGAAATAGCATTAAGTGCCGAAGATGCTCTTGTTAAATTACGTGAGCATATCTTCGAAGTAGCCTTGCTGGATATCAGATTACCAGGGAAGTCCGGTATTGATTTATTAAAATCCTCAGAAACGGTTTTGAAAACTACCACGATTGTAATGATGACAGCTGTTAAGGACCTCGATTCCGCTATCAAAGTCATGCAACTCGGTGCTTCTGATTACGTTGTTAAACCATTTACGATTAAGCAATTAACAGCCTCTATTCTATTAGCGTTGAATAACAAGAAGAGCCGCGATTCGGTAGCTAGTGTTACCCGGGCTGGTCCTGATGAAATAAAAAATACTCCTTGTAAATCAGACCATAGAATAAATGCCATAGCCTTTGGCGTTGATGCCCATGTCGACTATTTTGATTTTCATTCACAAATTGTTACCGAAAGAACCATCGAGATTGCCAAGCAGCTTGGCCTGCCGGAGAAAGATATCGACAAATGGGCAGAATCTAGGAAGGCTCTCTTTTATAAGAAAGATCATTATATTAAATCAATCACAAGAAAGATTGAGAGAAATCCCCTGGCACAGATTGTGTTGGGAATTTCTCGGCCAGTCTTGGAATTTCCTAAGTCGGGAGAGCAAAACTGATAAGGAACCGTAAATGGGATTAATGACTCTTCAAGAAGTAGCCAGCTATCTCAGGGTCACCAGAAAGACGATTTATAGGTTGCTCGAGACACGCAGTATTCCAGCAAATAAAGTGGGGCGTCAGTGGAGGTTTGACCAAGACTTGATCGACGTTTGGCTGAGCCAAAGGTCGGCGAAAGTCGCTAAAATCCTTGTCATCGATGATGAGGAGGAGATCTGCACTCTTTTCCAAGATGCTTTGGAGGAATCAGGTCATGCTGTGGCGACCATCACAGATCCGATCAAGGCAATCGAAATGATAAAAAGCCAGAATTATGACCTGGTTTTTCTCGATCTAAAGATGCCCGTTATGGACGGTGCTGAACTATTTAGTCATATAAGAAAGGCTAAGCCTGACTTACCAGTAACAGTCATTACCGGGTTTCCTGATAGCGATTTGATGATGAAGGCTCTCGCCCACGGTCCTTTGGGTGTAATAAAGAAACCTTTCCGTGGGGCAGACATCTTGGCTGCCGTAGACTCTTATCTCCGTTTTGGTATACCAACCAAATAGAACGGGGGAAGGAGGGTTGCCTATGCACATATAGCGTAAACAACGTTCAATGAGAGTTTGCTCAATATTAAAATTAGGAGGGTTATATACATGAAATCCCAGGCACTTCAACAGTTCGTAAAGAAGATTTTCAGTGACGAAAAAGCCAAAGCAGAATTCGAAGCTAATCCTGACCGGGTTCTTTCCCGGTTCGATCTGACCGAGCAAGAAAGAAAGGCCATTTTGAAGACACAAGCAAGCGTTGGATTGATTACTGGCGGTTCTTCGGCCTTAGAGGCAACTCTTCGTGCGACAGATTCCTGGTATTCACCGAATCCTTAATATATTATTGACTGCTATCTCACAATGTGGCAAGAAGAACTAGCTGAGTCACTCAGGGACGAAATAGAGGCTGTTTTGGCATTGATGCCAAATGTGCGCGGCTTGCGCGATCTGGTAAGGGAGCCTCTGAAGAAGGCTGGACGGGCGCTGTCCGTATTGGATGAGCATGAACTTCCTTGGCCATTGCTTCCCTTGTTAGTGCATGAATCTATCTCTGGAAAATACGACCGCGCCCTTCCTGTTGCTGCGTCGATTCAATTTCTGATGGCAGCATGCGATGTTTTCGATGACATCGAAGACGCCGACTCTATCGACTCGCTCCCAAGCAAATATGGTAACGCGGTGGCTACAAATGTAGCCACCGCGTTGCTTTTCTTGGGTGAGCAGGCTATTTTAAGGCTTAACAGACAGGGTGTAAACATTGAATCGATAATACGTATTATGGAAGCGATCAACTTATCTTACACAATTGCATGCGCAGGACAGCATTTAGATCTGTCTTCGTTGTCAGAATATCCCTTCCCTGAAGAAACTTATTTGGAAGTTATTAGCATGAAGTCAGCTTCGCAGATAGAATGTGCCTGTCGCGTTGGAGCAATGTTGGCTTCTAATAATCAAGGATTAGTTGACATCTTCGCTACATTCGGTCACGATTTAGGCATGGCTGCTCAAATTACCAATGACATTCAAGGCGCAATTAGTGGAGGCGACATTACACGGCGTAAGATAACATTGCCGATAATCTATGCTTTGACTCAATCAAATGGTGAGGTCCGCAGACAGTTAGAACTCGCATTCTTTAACCAGTCTAAATGCGAAATTGACCCCAATCCAATAAAGGACTTGCTGTTCCGTACTGGGGCTATTCAGTACGCGACGATAAAAATGCAATGTTATAAGCAGCAGGCTATGGACATCGCTTCTAAAGCAGAAAGTGCCGGCGTTAATGTCGGATGGATGACGCTATTTTGGGTGTGAACTCCCGTATGAAACGACTCGGAATAATTTCACGGATACCAATAGTCAAAAAGCCACTCTGGATTCTGTGTTTTTTATTCTTTGCTTTAGCATTAACTATTTCCTGTACGTTCTTCGCTATGAGTGTTAATAAACCATATATGGGTATAAGACTATCCTTAAGTCAAGGAGTATGGACAGTTGAATCTGTAGAAAGAAATGGATTAGCAAATGTAGTTGGTATAGAAAAAGGGGACAGGCCAATCGAGGTTAATGGTCAACCATCAGATGTTTTTCTAAAGAATTACACAAAGTCTGCTATAGTAACCGGAAGAGTGATTCAGGATATCACCGTTGCTGATGCTCTTGGAAAATTTAAATCCGCAACATTGACCGGCGGCTCTACATCGAGAGAAGCCATGGTCGAAGTAATTACATGGTTCATTTTATGCCTTGTATTCTGGTTGGTAGGATTTTATGTTCTTTTTCGAAGGCCAAAGAATCCGGCAGCGTTGTTATTGTCTATTTGCGCGTTGGCTTTAGGCTTAGCCCTCAGCGGAAATCAAGCTGGGTCAAGAGGGATTCCCCTTGCGACTTTCCTCGAAGTTGCTGGTACTGTTATGTTCCCATGGCTACTTCTACACTTTTTCCTCGCTCTTCCTCAAGAGCGATCCTGGGTTAGTGCTCGTCCCTACGTTTATATCCTGTATCTTCCAGCAATTGTTACATTGATACTTTTTCCTATGATTGGCTATGAGACTGCTCCAGCTGCACAGTGGTTTCGTACTATCAGGCTTTTTGAATATGGAGTAGGTTTTCTAGGTGTTGTGGGCGTGGCAATCTTCAACTACTTCAGCTCTGTTTCTCTCATAACGCGACAGCAAACTAAAATAATACTCTTAAGTACCGCTGCTGCTTTGCTGCCACTTATTACCCTGAACATAGTTCCAGAGGCAATATGGAGACGAACAATCCTACCAACCGAATTAAGTCTCCTAAGTTTTACTTTCATACCTGTAGGATTGGGATACGCTGTGGTTACCAAGAAATTGATGGATATAGATGTTCTTATCAGAAGAACAGTTGTCTATGGATCGGTTACGATTATAATGGCCATTATTTTGTCCACAGCTATTTTTCTTGCCGTTCGATTTCCAAATTCTGTAGGAGTACCTGAGGAGGTTGCTTTAGCCTTACTATTAGGAGCCATCGCTACTGCCCTTTTTGGTCCTATAAAAAAGAGTATCGAGGCTCTTATTGATAAGCTTTTTTATAAAGACAGATACGATTACAGAAAGACAATTCAGAGTTTGAGTACTTCCTTAAAATTGATGAAGAATATTACGGACATATCACGTTTAATAGTTGGTACCACGGTCAACACATTGAACCTGGCTGGGGGTTGTTTGTTCGTCCGCACACAGTCAGGATCTTTTGAGGTGAATACGGCTCAAGGTATATTTATGGGAAATACCAAACAGAGCAAATTATCGAAGCTGGCATCTCAACTTAGCCAGACGACAGAATTCCCCAATTCGGCGTCTTCAATTTGCTCAGATCTCGCGTTTCTCATCCCCTTGACAGCCGGGGACAAAGAGGTCGGTACCTTGTGTCTTTCTCCAAAGGCTACAAGGCAAGGTTTCTCATCAAATGACGTATATTTGCTACAAGGGATAGCTTCAGTAGCTGCAATGGCATTGTACAGTGCCATGCTTGTCCGTGACGTCAGCATTCGAGATACCTTCGTTTCGGTTGCTTCCCATGAGCTTCGAACTCCATTAACTTCTATCGTCGGCTACGCTGACCTGCTGCTTCGTCGAGACCCGCCAGAGCTTACCAGAAAGCGTTGGCTCAAGAGTATTTTCGATAACAGCCAAAGGGTCAGCAATATGGTGGATGATTTACTAAATGTCAGCCGCATTCAGTCCGGGAAAGTTAATCTAAAGCTGGAGGAGACACGCTTAACCGAGGTTATTGAAGAGTCTCTAACAATTGCCAAGGAAAACTCCGAAAAACATGAATTTGTCGTCGATGTAGATCCCGGCCTTCCCGAAGTGATTGTGGATCGAGATAAGTTTGGGCAAATCGTGGGGAATCTTCTTAATAATGCAATTAAATATAGCCCCAATGGAGGAAATATTACAGTATCGGCACATAACGGCTTCCAAGAAAATCGTATAGTTTTAAGCATCGCTGACGAAGGAATAGGAATAGAAGAGGCGGATAAGGATTTGCTTTTCACGACCTTCCACCGCGTACAAAGACCCGAGACAAAAGGGATTCGAGGCAGTGGTCTTGGTCTCTTCATTGCCAAGGAATGGACCGAGGCGATGGGAGGGAAAATCTGGTTAGAAAGCGAGCTTAATAAAGGAACAACTTTTTTTATCGATATTCCAGCAAGGAATTCTAAATAGCTTATAAATCGGGGAAGACATTGACAGTCGGAATATTAGTTGTTGAAGACGAGGAAGAGATTATCGATCTTCTTTACGCTATATTAGATGATTTGGCTGACTGTAAGGTCCTCTTTGCAAGAGATGGCGAAGAAGCTCTAAGAATCATTCAAGGAGATAATCCTGATATAGTTCTGCTTGATATTCAAATTCCAAAATTGAATGGATATGAATTATGCAAGCTGATAAAAACGGACCCAACCAAAGCTCACGTAAAGATAGTGATGTTGAGTGGAATGACGCAAATTTGTGACAAGTCTAAAGCTCAAGAAGTAGGTGCCGATTATTATATTACCAAACCTTTTACTTCAGAAACACTTATTGAAAAAATAAAGGAACTTCTGAAGTGAAATTACACGACCGGATGGAGAACAAAGGGTACGTCGTTTTGGTTGATGAATATGGCCGGGACATAACCATGGAAGATGGTGTAGTTTCCACGATGGAAAAACTGAAAGCGCATCAACATGGCTCGCTTCACCGGGCAATCTCAGTTTTTATTTTCAATGATGGAGCTGAACTATTACTACAACAGCGTGCTTTCGACAAATATCATTCTCCAGGAAAGTGGTCTAACACCTGTTGTACTCATCCTTTGCCCGGTGAATTGCCCCTTGCGGCTGCCAAGCGCAGGCTTTATGAGGAAATGGGTTTTATTACTGAATTAACAGAGGCATTTACATTTTTGTATAAAGCTGAGGTGGGGAATGGTCTGACAGAGCATGAATTTGACCATGTGTTTTTCGGAGTTTCGAATCAAGTTCCAAACCCTGACCCCATTGAAGTCTCGGACTGGGAATGGTTTTCTTTGGAGAACCTTATGCAAGATTTAATTGTCAATTCTGAGAGATACAGCTTCTGGTTAAGGCATTGTTTTGTCAAGGTAATCACCCACAAAAAGATGATCAAATCGTCGATCTATTCTCGTTGCGAGTTGTCATTGAGAAGGATTTAACGAAGTAAATGGATTTTTTAACGCTTTTTATCTCGCTTCGATGTACTCAAGCATGTTCGCATTGCTTATACGGCTGTTCGGAGAAACATGGTGAGCATATGACTTGGGAGGTCTTTTCCCGTACAGTGTCAATCGCGTTAGAACGGCGAATCACCTCACTGAATTTATTTGGTGGCGAACCTTTGCTAAATCCTCAATTTTTCCCAATGTTAGAAACAGTGCTAGAAAAGAAGTTTAATTTGATACTCGCCACAAATTGTAGTCCTCTCGTGAAAGAAAGAATTTTCCATAGATTTATTGAAACCACCAGCGAGTTCAAAGATCGCATCGTAATTGTTACAGCGAGAGATAGGTTTCATCTCCAACACTTTGACCCTATCGAAGTCATCCATAAACTACAAAGAGAAAATTATAGTGTAACAGTTAATGATTATTCAAATCACACATTATTGATATCCGAGCACAACTCTGAAAATCAAGATTTGAGAGCATTAGATACAGGTTTTTCTTGTTGCAATGCCAATTGGAAGGATTACATCGGGGTCTTACCAGACGGCGGCTGGACAATTTGCCCAGCGTCCCTGCAAGCTTTTGGCACCATATTTGCTCATCATTTTGATGAAATCGTCGAGTTCAAGCGCGGGTTGCCCCTACGATATAAAGAGGGCTGTTCTAAATGCCTGAAGGATTTTAAATCATTTCATCGAGAATTCGATAGAATATCTCGAATAATGCCTCGTATTAATTAGACGAGGGCGAAGGTTTGAGAGAAGGTTTTAGTTCTACCTTTTGACATGCACGGTCTACCGTGGTGACCAAGCAAACGTTATCGAAAAGACTCTCTCCAGCGAAGTCCGAAAAGTTCTAGGTTTCGTCCCCTTAAGTGGAGCTGGGGGGATTCGAACCCCCGACCTCCTCCGTGCAAGGGAGGCGCTCTCCCGGCTAAGCTACAGCCCCATGTCAAGGGGTATTATAGCATAATCGAGCTTTGTCCGGGTAATGTCCCCTCCCCTCCCGATGACACTCTTCCCACCCTATCCCACCCTCGCGGCTGCTCTCTTCTTCCCTGCTAACCAGGTGCGGATAAAACCGGACGAATCCCGCCTTGTCAGCTAAAGGCATAGTTGATATACTGAAAGAGTTTGTTAGGTACAATCATGGATTTTGAGACCATCATCGGGCTGGAAGTCCACGCCCAGCTGCTGACCCGGAGCAAGATGTACTGCGGCTGCAGCGCGGCTTATGCCGAGGCGCCGCCGAATACTCATGTCTGCCCGGTCTGCCTCGGTATGCCGGGCGTGCTGCCGGTAATCAACCGCCAGGCGGTGGAGTTCACCATGATGACCGCCCTGGCGCTGGACTGCACCATCTCCGAATATACCAAGTTCGACCGCAAGAACTATCCCTATCCCGACCTGATGAAGGGGTACCAGATTTCCCAGTATGACGCGCCTGTGGGGTGTAACGGTCGGATGGAGCTTGAGATTGACGGCAAGAAAAAAAAAGTCGGCATCACCAGGGTGCACCTGGAGGAAGACGTCGCCAAGCTGCTGCACCGGAATACCCAGGGGGAAGAATACAGCCTGGTGGACGTGAACCGGGCCGGGACGCCCCTGATGGAGATTGTGGGCGAGCCTGACCTGCGTTCCCCGGAGGAAGCCCGCCAGTACCTGATGAAGCTGCGCACAATCCTGCGCTACCTCGGCGTTTCCACCGGGAACATGGAGGAAGGCAGCTTCCGCTGCGATGCCAATATCAGCCTCCTGCCGAAAGGGGATACGAAGACTACCGCCAAGGTAGAAGTCAAGAATATGAACAGCTTCAAGGCTGTGTACCAGGCCCTGGACTATGAGGCCAGTCGTCAGAGAAAGGCGATGGCGGAGGGCAAGAGACTGGTGCAGGAGACGCGGGGATGGGTGGAGGCCGGCGGAAAAACCGTATCACAGCGCAGCAAGGAATATGCCCATGACTACCGCTACTTTCCCGAGCCGGACCTGCCGCCCCTGGCCATTAGCCGGGAGTGGGTGGAGGAGGTGAGGGCAAAGCTGCCGGAACTGCCGGAGGCCCGGCGCGACCGGTTTGTGGCGGAGTTCGGGCTGCCGTTATATGATGCGAACCTGCTTACTGACACAAAGGAGTTGGCGGACCTGGAGGAAGAGTTTGTGAAAGCGGGCAAGCCCGCTAATCTGTCCTTATCTGAGAGAGCCAAGATTGGCAGTAACTGGCTTTTGGGCGAGGTCAGTCGCATCGTTAATGAAAACAAAATAGATTTTGCTGACTTCAGCAAAAGGGTCAGCATGGAGCAGCTCGCGGAACTGTCCGCATTAAATTCCGTCGCGGTTATCAATATGTCGACGGCTAAAACGGTGCTCGAAGATATGTTCGCTACGGGCAAGAAAGCTCTTGAGATTGTCGAAGAAAAGGGACTTAACCAGATAAGCGATGCCGCGGTGATTGCAGCGGCAGCCGCTCAGGTGATAAACTCTAATCCGAGACCGGTGGCGGAATACAGAGCAGGTAAGGAGCCTGCGCTCAAATTCCTCGTCGGGCAGGTGATGAAGGCGAGTAAAGGCCGCGCCAATCCTCAACTGGTCACGGAAATACTGAAAGAAAAGCTGGACTCAATTCAGGGAGATTAGGAAAATGGCGTTTTATTTCAATATCGCGCAGATAATTTTATCGTTAGCCCTGGTGATGGCAGTGCTGCTCCAGGTACGCGGCGGAGGGCTGGGGGGCATCTTCGGTCAGGCGGACACGGTCTATCGTACCAAACGGGGCCTGGAGAAGACCCTGTTCCAGATGACGGTCGCCCTGTCTGTCCTCTTTATCATCATTTCTCTGATTAGACTCCAGATAGGCGCCTGATTCCGGGGTGGACAATGGGCACTGTCATTTCGCTGACCACTGATTTCGGCTTGAGCGATGGCTACGTGGCGGCGATGAAGGGTGTTATCCTGAAAATAAACCCGGAAGCGCGGCTGGTTGATATCAGCCACCGGGTTAACCCCGGCGACATCATGCAGGGCGCCTTTGTCCTCGCTACAACGTGTGGGTTCTTTCCCGACGGCGCGGTCCACCTGGCCGTCGTCGACCCGGGTGTCGGCACGGACAGGAGAGCGATTATATTGAAAACTCCAGCCGCATGTTTCGTGGCCCCGGATAACGGGTTGCTGAGCTATGTTTTGGACTCCTATTACTCTGATGATTTTGCCTCGGAGCAGGCGCAAGTTGAAATCAGGCCGCCTCTGGAAGCAGTCGCGATAATGAATCCGAAATACCGGCTGTCCCCGGTCTCCGCCACTTTTCACGGGCGGGACATCTTCGCCCCGGCCGCGGCGCACCTCTCTCTCGGAACGCCCCTTCAGGACTTTGGAGATGTGATAAACACGCTTGCCGTTTGTCCCCCGGGCAGGCCGCAGCGGGGTCCCGACGGCTTGCTGATGGGCAGCATCATACACATAGATAATTTCGGCAACCTGGTTACCAGCTTCCGCTCGGAAGACCTGGGCGGTCCTGAGGGTTTCAGCGTGGCAATAGGCGGGCGTTCTATCACCTCTTTTCGCCGGACGTACGCCGAAGGCGAAGGACTATTGGCCCTCGCAGGCAGCAGCGGCTATCTGGAAATCGCGCTTAAAGGGGGCAGCGCCGCTCGGTTCCTTAACGTCAGGGTGGGCGAGAGGGTAAAGGTAAAACAGGTCGAATAGGAGAGGGAAAATCACTGTATTTGCGGAACGTCCGGCTATTGACAGTACATCATGCGTCTGTTAATCTGCTGGCAGGATTAATCGGGAGGTTGAAATGCAGGCTTACTGTATGAAGTGTCGGAAGAAGGTGGAAATCAAGAATCCTCAAGACGTGGTGCTGCCGAACAAGCGTTCGGCGACAAGGGGTGAATGCCCCGATTGCGGCACCAAGGTATTTCGCATGGGGAAGGGATAACGCGGAGAACTCACCCCGGGGAGGAGGGGAGGAAATCCCTGACGGGTTTCCCGTGCTGCCGGTTAATCAAAAGTGAGGAGACGGAATGAATTCGCTCAGATGGCTCTATCGCAAATGGCACCGGTTCTGCTACTACTGCACCAGGCCGGGCCAATTTGTCGATAAATCGTTCACTTACCTCCCCCGGCGTCTCACCGGTCTCTACTACAGAATACAGCTGTTATTTCAGTACCGGCGGTTACATAGCAGGTTGAAAGGCCATAACTGGTCCAAGACGGTAACGGACAGTAAGAATGCATACGACGGCTACGGCGCTAAAGAGATAAACCAGTACGTCAAGGGCAGTACGGTCTGCGTGTACCAGGATAAGGTCCAGGTATTGCCCTACCAGTCCATACGGGCGAAAAGACTCGATTATATTATCCGGGAGATACAAAAGATGGGAGCGCGCCGCGTACTTGAAGTTGGCTGCGGCAACTGCCTTAACCTGCTGGGACTGGCGGAAACCGGGATGAAACTGGAATTATCCGGTCTTGACGTCTCCGCGAACAGGATTCAGGAAGCCCTGAAATATTATGACGACAAACTAAGCGGTATCACGCTGCGGGACTGTTCCATAACCCGGCGCACCCCGTGGGAGGACAAGAGCTTCGATGCTGTATTTACCGTACACTGCCTGGAACAGATTGGTTATGAAACTGAAGATGCCATCAGGGAGATGCTGCGCCTGACCGACAACCTGATACTGGTCGAGCCGGTTTTCGAGGTGGCTAATATGGCGCAGAAGCTTTTCATGATAAACAGTGACCATAACCGGATATTACTGAAATCGATTAAAAACGTCGGGGCTTCCATCGTGAATATCACACCGCTCGATATTACCGCCAGCCCCTTGAATCCTTCTTGTCTGGTGGTGGTCAGAGACGGTAAATGAACGTCATTCACGGCAGGGAAAAGCCGCAGCCTTTTATCCCGTTATCCGGGACCAAAGGTCCGAAATAACATCCCGGGGGTGTTTGTGAAGCTCAAAATCTTACTTCTGGAGACCAGGCCGCAGTTCCTGACCCTTTCCGTTGCGCTGGCGTTTCTCGGCACAACGATTGCCTGGTTTGACGGCTACTTTGATATCGGGCGGGCGTTGCTGGCGGGCATCGGCCTGGTGCTGGCGCATATCAGCGTGAATACCCTGAACGACTACTTCGATTATCGCAGCGGCATCGACCTGATGACGCCACGGACTCCGTTCAGCGGCGGCAGCGGCATTTTGAAGGAAGGGCTGCTCAAACCTTCCGAGGTTTTGTGGCTTGGTCTGGTTTCCCTGCTGCTTGCCGTGCCCATCGGCATTTATTTTATTTATTTGCATGGCTGGCTGCTGCTGCCTCTGCTGCTGGTGGCCGGTTTCTGTGTAATTCTTTACAGCCCTTTAATTTTGAAGAATTACTGGCCGGAGTGGGCGCCGGGAGTGGGGCTTGGTGTCCTGCCGATATTGGGCATGTATTTTGCCCAGACGGGCAGCTTCACCTGGCACGCGCTGATAGCCTCCGTGCCCTCGGGTTTTCTGGTACACAACCTGCTGCTCCTGAATGAGTTTCCTGATGTGGAGGCGGACAAGCATGCGAACCGCAGGACGCTGCCTATCACTATCGGCGGGGGACCGGCGAGCGTTTTTTATTCCGCCGTGACTATCATGGTCTATCTCTGGGTCATCATCTGGGTGGTTGCCGGAAGGATGCCGGTATTCGCTTTGCTTGCGCTGGTGACTCTGCCTATCGCCATCCGCGCCACACGCCGCGCCGGGCAGTACCGCGACCTTGGTAAATTGATACCCGGTATGGCGGACAATGTGCTGGTGGTACTGCTGACCCAGATATTCCTGGGTATCGGCTATATCCTGGCCACTGTTTTCTAATTATTTCCGATGAGTTCTACCAAACCACTTCAACAGATGTTCGAAGCGGTGCCGCCGCGTTACGACCTTATCAACCGGGTGATTACCTGGGGTATGGACCAGTGGTGGCGTCGTCTTGCCGCGGAAGCGTGCCTGGCGGTACGGCCGCGGAGGTTCCTCGATGTCGGCTGCGGCACGGGGGACCTGGCAATACGGGTAGCCGGTGGTGTAAGCGTTGAAACGGAAATAACCGGGATAGATTATAGCGGGCCGATGCTGAAGATTGCCCGCGAGAAAGCGGAGCAGCTTGGCAGGAAAATTACTTTTATGCAGGGTGACGCCGATAATCTCCCCTTTGATGACGGGTACTTCGACTGCGTGGGTATTTCCTTCGCCTTCCGCAACCTGACCTATAAAAATCCGGTAGCGTCAAAGCACCTGCGGGAAGTGCGGCGGGTGCTGCGGGAGGGCGGGAGATACGTCATCGTGGAATCGAGCCAGCCGAAGTCAGGACTGATACGATGGTTTTTCCATCTTTATCTGCGCGGCTTGGTGCGCAATATCGGCTACTGGCTTTCCGGTAACCGCGGGGCGTACCACTACCTCGCGGAATCTGCCTCCCGGTATTACACCGCGGAAGAGGTCAAGGAGATGCTGCTCGAAGCCGGTTTCCGGGAGGTCTCTTTTCGCCGGCTGTTCTTCGGGGCTGCCTGCCTGCACGTGGCCGTTAAGTAGACGGTTCGATTCAGGAGCCTGCATCTTACAATTACTTATGAGCGTGGGTGGGGTTTTGCGGGATAAGCGGCACCTGCCGCGAGGAGGGCCAGGGTGGGAAGAAAAATCGCGGGGAGGCGGGGGCATCTTAGACCTGGTGCTCGATGCAGTATTCCCGCAGGCCGTTCAGCGCGGCGAAGAACTCCCGCATCATGACGCTCACGGGATACATTCCTTTGTGGGTAACAGTAAGCTTTTCCCCGCCTTTTACGATTCCCGCCAGTTTCAGGAAAGCCAGCTCCATGCCCAACTTACTGCCGATTTCAGCTTGAAATCGTTTGCGGAACTTTCCCCTGTCAAGCTCCATGCCGAACAGCTTGGTGAGGAGGTAATAGCGCAGGTTCTCGCCTTCGGAAAGCTGCCGCCAGCCGATAATGGGGAGCTTACCCTGATTAATAAACTCCGCGTAACGCTCCAGCGAGAAGGAATTGACATAAAAGTTGCCGTTCACGATGCTCACCGAGCCAGCGCCGATGCCGATATAGTCGTCATAGTCGATGATGTATTCGTCAATCATGCGCTGACCGCGTGAGAAGCACCAGACCGTGGAGGCATCATAGCCGCCGTGGTAAAGCTCACGCTGGATGATTTCATAGAACCGCTTCTCGCGGGAGGTATCCACGCGATTGAACCTGCGTTCCAGGGCGTCCCTCTTGTGTGGCGAAGCCATCAGCGGATAGAAGGTCGCCTGGTCTATGCCCAGTTCCTTGAAAGCGGCCACATCAGCGGCGAACTGTGCCACCGTCTGCCCGGGGAAATTAAAGACGAAGTCCACGTTTACGGTATCGAACTTTCCTTCCGCCAGCAGCAGCCTCTTTTTGACCTCCGCTTCCGGGCCGTTATTCCGGCCCATCGTTTTCAGAACGTCTTCGGAGAAGCTCTGCACGCCGATGGACAGACGGTTGACGCCGATTTCCTTGAGAATCCTGATGTTCTCGGGTGTTATCTCGCGGGGGGTGGTTTCCAGGGAGATGCGCTTAACGTCGAACTTCCGGCGGAGATAGTCGATAAACGCGGCAAGCTCATCCATGAGGATGGTGGGGGTGCCGCCGCCGAAGTAGAAGTCCTCGAAGGTGAAGCCCCTAAGCCGGTATAAATCGAGCTCCTGTCTCAACTGCTGGAAATAAGCTCGCGCCGCGTCCTCTTTGAAAAGATAGCGGTTAAAGCAGCAAAAAGGGCAGAGGGTCTTGCAGAAAGGGATGTGAATGTAAAGAGAGATGCCTTTGCCCTTGTCCAGGCTTTCCGCGGTGATGAGAGACTGCTCGATTTCCTCGCTGAGCTTGAGAAATTTCCTTCCTTCGCGGCGGGTAATCCAGCCGATGAGTTCCGGTATCATGAGATAATTGACTTTTCCTCCTGTCCCTAGCTGATGACCACGCCGGTGCCGTAAGCCAGCACCTCGGCGGCGTTCTGCATTACCATTGACGTGCCGAAGCGCATCGCCACCACGGCGGTGGCGCCTTTTTGCTGCGCATCTTCAATCATCCGCTTCAGGGCTTCTTCGCGGGCTTCCGCCATCATCTTCGTGTATTCGGTTATTTCCCCTCCGGCCATGCCTCTGAAAGCAGCCATGATGTCTTTCCCGAGGTGACGGGCGCGGATGGTGCTGCCGTAGACCATTCCGATGGTCCTGGAGATTTTCTTGCCTTCTATCTGTTCCGTGGTAGTAACTATCATCTTTCCACTCCCTTGAAGTCGTCCGTTTTAGACTTTTTCCGCCGGTCGCGGATAGCGATGCCGAGCAGTATCAGTATGCCCGCGCCGACGGCGAGCACGGCAATCTTGATGAAGAGGGGGATGTCACTTGCGGCGAGGAACTCTTTCACGCCCCAGCCGACCAGGATGATGGTCCCGATGCCCAGCAGAGCAAGGGCGATGTTCTGCAACATGTTTTACCTCCGGAGATTACCTTTTTCTCTCCCATTCCGTCCCAGATGGGGTATCCTTCAGGATGATGCCGGCTTCATCAAGTCGGCCGCGTATCGAATCTGCCTGCTGGAACTCCTTCACTTTTCTCAGGTCGCGGCGGAGCCGGAGCAGGTCTTCAATCATTGCTTCGGCGTTCTGCTTATCGGGAGGAGGGGATTTCCCCAGGTCCCGGTAGACTGCCTGATAGACCGGTGAAATAGCATCAGCTTGCAGGGGCGTTTCTTCCGGCTCAGCGAAAGTTAAGCCCAGCACCCCGCCTAGCTCCTTTAATACCTGTCTGGCTTCGTTAGCGTTTTTCCCTTCGCTTTCTTCCTTGTTTATCTCCCGGGACAGGTCGAAAAGCGCCGCCAGCGCCTGGGCAGTGCCGAAATCGTCGTCCATCGCCGTCATGAAGCGGTGGCGGTACGGCTCGGCATCGATTCGCGAGCTTGCGGTATCGTCTTTCGCGGTCCCGTTTGCAGCCTGCCGCAGACGTTCCGCCCCCCTTGCGGCGGCATCCAGCGTTTCCGTGGAGTAGGTCAGGGGACTGCGGTAGTGGGAACCCAGGACGAAGATGCGCACGGCATCGGCGCTGTATTTTTGCAGTATCTCTTTAATCGTCACCAGGTTTCCCAGCGACTTGCTCATTTTCTGCTCGCCGAGCTGTACCATGCCGTTGTGCATCCAGTATTTTACGACGGGTGTTTTCCCGGTGAAGCTCTCCGACTGGGCAATCTCGTTCTCATGGTGGGGAAAGACCAGGTCCTGACCGCCGCCGTGGATGTCCAGCGTCTCCCCCAGGTATTTCAGGGACATGGCGCTGCACTCGATGTGCCACCCCGGCCTTCCCGGCCCCCAGGGGCTTTCCCAGGCAGGCTCGCCGGGCTTCGAGGCTTTCCAGAGGACGAAGTCAAGGGGGTCTTCCTTTTCCCCGGCGGTATCCGCGCCGGAGCGCATGGCGTCGAAACTACGGTGAGAGAGCTTGCCGTATTCCGGGAATTGCCGTACCCGGAAGTAGACGCTGCCGGCGGCGGGATAGGCGAAGCCTCTCTCAATCAGCCCGTTGATTATCTCCAGCATCTGCGGTATTTCCGCGGTGGCACGAGGTGTCTTGTCCGGCGACTCGATGTTCAGGGCCTGCATATCTTCGCGAAAGCTTTGAGTGAACTTTTCCGCCAGCTCTCCGGTGGTGACGCCCAGGGCATTGGCGCGATTGATTATCTTGTCATCGATGTCAGTCACGTTCTGGATGTATTTCACCCGGTAGCCGCAGTAACGGAGGTAGCGCCGCACCACGTCAAAAATAATATAGCTCATGGCATGCCCGAGGTGGGCGTCGGAGTAAGGGGTGACGCCGCAGACATACATCTTGACTTCGTCGCTGTCGGGCAGGAACTCCTCTTTCTTCCCGGAGAGGGTGTTAAATACCTTCATCTTCACCGCCTTCCAGCAAAGCTATCGCGAGCGCGGCGACGCCCTCACCGCGGCCGGTAAAGCCCAGCCTGTCCGAGGTGCTGGCCTTGATACTTATCCGGTGTCCGGCAGTTCCCAGCGCGGCGCTGAGGGCGTCTCGCATATGGTCGATATATTCGCTCAGCCTGGGCTGTTCGGCAATCACCGTGGCATCGATGTTGCCAATTCGGAATTTCTTTTTCTCAAGCATCTCCTTTACTCTGGCAAGCAAGGTCAGGCTGGAGATATTCTTATACTGCGGGTCTCCCGGCGGGAAGTGGGCGCCGATGTCCCCCAGCGCCGCCGCCCCCAGCAGAGCGTCCATGACGGCGTGTGTCAGCACGTCGGCATCGCTCCAGCCGATAAGGCCCCGGTTATGGGGGATTTCCACTCCGCCCAGCACCAGCCTGCGGCCGGGCACGAGCTGATGGACATCACAGCCGATACCGACTCTCATGCGGGGTGCCGCTTCTCCCAGAGGACTTGCGCTAAAGCCAGGTCTTCCCGGGTGGTTACCTTGATGTTATCGTAGGTGCTCCGGAAGAGCTTTACCTTGTAGCCGAGCCTTTCCACGAGCATGGCGTCATCGGTAACCTCTGCCTTGACATTCTGGTACGCCTTACGGATGATGTCGGCGCGGAAGACCTGCGGGGTCTGCACCAGCCACAGGTTCCGGCGAGGCGGAGTTCCCATGACCATGCCGTTCTCATCGGCTATCTTGATGGTATCCGTCACCGGGACGGCGGCAATGGTGGCTCCGGTCTCCCGGGCGGCTTCCAGCCCCTGCTCGATAATTTCTCGCGTTACCAGGGGCCGGGCGCCGTCATGAACGATTATCCAGTCGCAATCGTTCATGAGCTTGAGTCCGGCCGCCACCGAGTCCTGTCTCCGCTCGCCTCCCACGCAGACGTCGCTGACCTTGTCCCACTCTTCACCCGCCACCAGGTGGCGGCACTTCTCCATTTTTTCTCCGCTGACCACCACGATAATTCGGCTGACCAGTGGGGATTCCTGGAAGGGGCGGGTGGTCTGGACCAATAAGGGCAAACCGCCGAGCTCCGCCATCATCTTATCGATACCACCCATCCGCCGGCTTTCCCCGGCAGCGACGATGATAACGCCGACCTTTTCTTTTTTGTTCATCTCTCCAGCATGATTATAAAGGATAACGCCGTCGTATATCTACATCGAGTGACAGCCTTGTATCCGATTCAGGTTACTCCGGATTAGGGAACCCGTCCCCTCATTGATTTTCTTCCCGCCCGAGCCCACCCTCGCGGCTTCTTCTGATTACCCCCCCTCGGCATAAGCAAATGAACCTTGAAAAGCTTTTTACCCAATCTAAGTTGTTGCGGTCATTGCGAGCACCGCGAAGCAATCCCCAACGAATGGACCAGAGATTGCTTCGTCGCAGCGCTTCTCGCAATGACAAACAAGACTGAGTATAACCGTGAAAAGGCAAATGTGATAATCCCTATGACTCTTTATTTTTTTCCGAGGCTTTCTCCAGCCCCACCCTTATCGCCTCCCGCAAGTTGCTTACCGGGATAATTTCAATTTTTTTGTCGGGGGTAATCTTTCCGCCTGACGCCGGGATGATGCAGCGTTTGAAGCCGAGGCGCGCCGCCTCGGAGACTCTTCTTTCCAGCTGGGAGACGCTGCGCAGCTCACCGCTCAGCCCCACCTCGCCCACTGCGGCCAGTGTCGGGTCAACGCCGCTGTCGCGCGCGCTGGAGGCAATCGCCAGGGCGATGCCCAGGTCGGCCGCCGGTTCGTTCACTTTCAGTCCTCCGGCGACATTGACGATAATGTCCTGATTGCCCAGCCGCAGACCGGCGCGCTTGGTGAGCACCGCGATTATCAGGAGAAGGCGGTTAAAGTCCACGCCGTTGGCGGTACGACGCGGTAGGCCGAAGCTCGTGGTCGTTGTCAGCGCCTGTATTTCCACCAGCAGCGGGCGGCTGCCCTCCAGCACGGGCACCACGACGGAACCGATGGTCTCGGTGGCCCGCTGGGAGAGGAAAGCGAGGGAAGGATTTTCCACCTCTGCCAGCCCCTGCGGTTTCATTTCAAAGACGCCGATTTCGTTCGTGGAGCCGAAACGGTTCTTCACTCCACGCAGCAGCCGGTAGGCGCTGAACGACTCTCCTTCCAGGTAAAGCACCACGTCAACGATATGCTCCAGCATTCTCGGCCCAGCGATGCTTCCGTCCTTGGTGACGTGTCCGCTGAGAAAGACGGGGACCCGGTTTGCTTTGGCCCACTGCATCAGTCTCAGGGTACATTCTCGTACTTGCGTCACGCTTCCCGGACTAGACTCTACCTCGGGAAGGTAGACCGTCTGAATAGAATCGATAACCACCAGCGCCGGGGAAAGCTGCTCCAGGTGCGCCAGGACAACATCCAGGTCGGTCTCGGTGAGCAGATACAGGCCCGCTCCGTCCAGTCCCAGCCGCTCCGCCCTCATCTTAATCTGCTGGTGCGTTTCCTCGCCGGAAACATAGACCGCTCTCCGGTCGGGGGTGGCCATGGTCGCGGAGACCTGCAGCAGGATGGTCGACTTGCCGATGCCCGGTTCGCCTCCCACCAGCACCAGGGAACCCGCCACCAGCCCGCCGCCCAGGACGCGGTTTACCTCCGAGAGGGGGGTGGGAAAGCGGTCGGCTTCACCTGTTGCCACCTGAACCAGTTCCTGGGGGAGATTTAGTGGGGAGGAGATACGCGCCGGGGAGATGGCGGCAATCGTGGTCTCCGTAAAGCTGTTCCACTCCTGGCAGTCGGGGCAGCGCCCCAGCCACTTCAGGCTTTCGCGCCCGCATTCCCGGCAGACAAAGACCGTCCGGGGTGATGTTTTTCCTGATTTGCCCACAGCATGACTTTACCTGATTTTGGGGGATTACGCAAGGCTGGCGATACAGTTCTGTTTGGTCTGGTTGACTTCAATCCGCTCCACCACACCGGTGATTTTCTTCCCGTCCGGCCCGCCGCGGTACACCTGTGCTTTAGCCTGCCAAACACACCTCCCGGGCTTTTCTTAGTAACTGCGACAGAAGAAAGCCGCGGTGGCTTCGGGTAAACGCTTTTCCGGGCGGTCTGACGGACAAACTGCAAGCGCCGCGAGGGTGGGTTAGGGTGGGAATAAAAATCGCTGGCGGGGAGGGGGTCTTATATTATCCCGAAGGCTGAGACGTAAATGCCGGTGATAATGGAGGTGGTAATCACCCCGGCCACATTTGGCCCCAGGGCGTAAGGGAGAATCATATTCATCTTGTTGGCGTCATAAGCGGCGTGCTGGGCGACCTTGGCGGTGGTAGGGACGCAGGACACCCCGGCGATGCCGATAATGGGGTTGAACTTGCCTTTGCGTATTTTATACATGAAAAGTCCGCCCAGGATACCGCCGATACCGGAGAGCAGCAGCGCGATGATGCCCAGGATGAGCAGTTTCAGGACTACCGGATTCAGGATAGTATTGGCTTCCAGTAACGCCCCCAGGGTGAAGGCGAGGAAGAAAGTGGCCCCGTAAAGCAGGGGGCCGGAGAGGAACTCGATATATCGCTTGATATTGCTCTCCTTGATGGCCAGGCCGACGAAGAAAGAGGTATACAGCGGGGCGGCCACGGGGAAAAGCAGGGAGAGGACGGTTACCGTAATAATGGCAAAGGCGAATTTCTGGCCGCTGGGCACGCGGTGAATTTCCGCCGGGTTCATCTTAATCGCGCGGAGGCGGTGGGGTATCATCAGCTTGATTAAATAGGGGTAGCCCGCATAGGTCAGACTGAGGTAGAGATAAGCGATGATGGTGATGGGCACAAAAAGGTCGCGCGCCAGCATGATGGAGCCGTAGAGCACCATGGGGCCGTCAGCGCCGCCTACCAGGGCGATTGCCGCCGCCTGGTTGGGGGCAAGGCCGAAGGTCTGGGCGATGGGGAAAGTGGCGATGGTGCCGAGCTCGGCGAAGATGGCAATGACGATGCTCATCAGCGGTTTCGCCATAAAAAAGTCGATGTCCGTAATCGCGCCGATGCCCATAAATACCAGGCAGGCGATGAGGCCGTTACTGAACGTAAAGTTGTAAATGGGCTGTAGAAAGTTTATCTGGAGGACGTACATCAGCTGGTCGATGTTTGACGCCAGCGGCGCCAGGAACAGGGTGCCGTGCTGGGAGGCCTCCAGCACCAGGACGCCCGCGTTGACCCCCAGCATCCCGATGCCCATCGGCAGCATCATAAGGGGCTCCAGGACCTGCCGGTAGCCGAGGTAAATCAGGAGAAACGCAAGGGCGATAAGGAAAATCCTGGCTCCGGCAACGACGGGGTCTTCCACGAAGAGGGTGTAAATTCCCTGGAATATGGTGAAGAACTGGTGCAGCATTAACTACCTTTTTCTTTGCTCGCTTCCGCAGTCCCTTTCCGCCCGCCCTTTTGTACCGCTTTATGGATGATGGAGATGATGCCGGCCACGCCGAGGGCGATAACGATGGTCAAACCGTATGTCATCAGAGCGAAAAGTATCGGGTTTCCGTACATGTTATTACTTTCTTAGTATTCGATAACAGCCACGACGTCTCCGGGTTTGACCACCTGGTCCACCGAGACCCCGATGGAAGTGATTTTTCCGCCCACCGGGGCCATTATGGGGTTTTCCATTTTCATGGATTCCAGGATACAGAGGACATCGCCTTCGTTCACTGTATCCCCGCTTTTAACTTCTATGCTGATGATTTTACCGGTGATGGGTATTTCTACGGTTTCCTGTGCCACTTGGGACTCCTTTCCCTTTTTCCGTCATTATATTCCTTTGTTAACAGTTAGTAAATGGGCGCCTTCCCAGCTTCATCCGGTTTTAATCGGCTCCAGATAATAGCCCCCTCCCCTCCCCGATGACTTTCTTCCCGTCCTATCTCGCCCTCGCGGCTGCTCTTTTCTTCCCCGCAAACCAGGTGCAAACAAGGACTCTCCAACAAAAAGGGTGGTTTTCCGCGTTAACAGCATCAACCACCCTTAGAGAACCGCTTTATTGTAACCTGTTTTTTTACTCTTTGTCATCCCCCAGAAGAGCGCCCACCGGTGCCGTATGCGCCACAATCTCTTCGCCTTCCAGGTCGATTATGATAGTATCCCCGGCGTGGAACTTGCCGCGGAGCAGGTCCTCCGAAAGCCTGTCTTCCACCAGGTCCTGGATGACCCGGCGGAGCGGCCTGGCGCCGAAGACCTCATCGTAACCTTTCTCGCCCATGAAGTCTTTGGCGGCTTCGGTCACCTGGATATTTATCTCTTTCTCGGCCAGCTGCTGCTCCACGTTCTTCAGCATCAGGTCCACGATCTGCCGTATCTGCTCTTTATTCAGGGAGTGGAAGACCACCACGTTATCGATCCGGTTGAGAAACTCGGGGCGGAAGGACTTCTTCAACTCTCCGAGCAGGTTGTCCTTCATGCGCTCGTAAGATTGCTCCCTGGTCTTGACCTCGTCCTTCCGGGAGCTGAAGCCCAGGTTAATCCCCTTGCGGATGAGCTCCGCACCGATGTTGCTGGTCATGATGATGATGGCGTTGCGGAAGTCCACCCGGCGTCCCTTGGCATCGGTCAGATGGCCGTCGTCGAATATCTGGAGAAGCAGATTAAAGACGTCAGGGTGGGCCTTCTCGATTTCGTCCAGCAGGATGCAGCTGTATGACTTGCGCCTGACCGCCTCGGTCAACTGCCCGCCTTCCTCATAACCTACATAGCCCGGAGGCGCCCCGACGAGGCGGGAGACGGCGAATTTTTCCATGAATTCAGACATATCCAGCCTGATGAGGGCATCCTCGCCGCCGAACATGAACTCTGATAAAGCCCTGACCAGCTCGGTCTTCCCCACGCCGGTGGGACCCAGGAAGATGAAAGTCCCTATGGGACGGCGCGGGTCTTTCATGCCGGCACGGGCGCGGCGGATGGCCTTGGATATGCTGTTAATGGCTTCATCCTGTCCCACGATTCGCTCATGGAGGACCTCTTCCATGTGGAGCAAGCGTCCGGTCTCGTCATCGGCAATCTGGACCACGGGAATCCCGGTCCACATGCTGACCACTTCCGCGATGTCTTCGGCGCTGACTACCGGTTTTTCATGTTCCTGTTCCGTATGCCATTCCGATTCCAGCTGTTTGATGCGGTCGTCGATTTGCAGCTCACGCTCGCGGAGCTCGGCGGCATAGTCGTACTGCCGTGTGGCCAGAGCAGAGTCCTTATCGCGGCGAATATTGTCGGCCAGCTGCTTGGCCTCTTTCAGGGTAATCGGCATGGAACGGTGCCTGATTCTCACCCGGGAAGAGGCTTCATCAATCAGGTCGATCGCCTTATCCGGGAGGTAGCGGTCCGGTATGTATCGCGCCGCCAGCGTCGCCGCCGAATTGAGCGCTTCGTCGCTTATCGTCAGACGATGATGGTCTTCGTACCTTGTCTTGATTCCTTTTAATATCTCCTGGGTCTCGCTGACCGAGGGTTCCTCTACCAGCACCGGCTGGAAGCGGCGCTCCAGGGCGGCGTCACGCTCGATGTACTTCCGGTAGTCGTCGAGAGTGGTGGCGCCGATGCACTGCAGCTCGCCCCTGGCCAGCGAAGGCTTCAGGATATTGGCGGCGTCAACTGCTCCCTCTGCGGCTCCCGCGCCGACCATGGTATGGAACTCGTCGATAAAGAGGACGCAGTTGCTCGCGGTCTTAATCTCGTCAATAATCTTCTTCAGGCGTTCCTCGAACTCGCCTCGGTACTTCGTCCCGGCGACGAGCGCGCCCATATCGAGGGTGATGATGCGCTTTTCTTCCAGTGTTTCGGGCACATCCCCGGAGACGATGCGGTGAGCCAGCCCTTCCACCACCGCGGTTTTACCCACGCCCGGCTCGCCGATTAGCGCCGGATTATTCTTGGTGCGGCGGCTCAGTATCTGGATGACCCGCTCGATTTCCTTGCTTCTCCCGATGACCGGGTCCAGCTTGTCCGCCCGCGCCGCGGCAGTCAGGTCAATCCCGAGCTGGTCGAGGGCCGGTGTCCGGCTGGCGGCCCGCGCCAGTCTGGACTTGGTGGTACTCTGGCTGAGGATGTTGGTGGCCTCGGCCCGGGCTTTTTCGATGGTGATGCCGAAGCTGTCCAGGACACTCGCGGCCACGCCTTCGCCTTCGCGCAGCAGGCCCAGCAGCAGGTGCTCCGTGCCGATGTAGTTATGGCCAAGATGACGCGCCTCGTCTATGGCCAGTTCGATAACCTTTTTCGCTCTCGGCGTGAGTCCGGTCTCCGCCGTACTGGGTTTCTCTCCGCGTCCAATGATAAATTCCACCGCGGAGCGGACCTTACCCAGTCCTACGCCGAGGTTGGTCAGCATTTTAGCGGCGACCCCGTCTTCTTCCCTTACCAGGCCGAGGAGGATATGCTCCGTGCCGATATAGCTGTGGTTCAGGTTACGGGCTTCTTCCTGGGCAATGGTAAGAACTCTCCGGGCTCGCTCAGAAAACTTCTCAAATCTGCTCGCCATAAAACTCCCTGCCGTCTTAGTTGCTTATTCAGCCTCTATTTCCATTATAAGGGAAGGGGCAAGCTTTCGCAAAGATATGTCGGTGCGGATTTTCCGGGTAAATAATAAGCCTCTTGGCGGTGGCATATTTTCCACAAGGAGTCGCCCCCTCAGTATCGTCTGCGCTGAAGCGTTTCACTTCCGTGTTCGGGATGGGAACGGGTGGTTCCACCTCGCTCAAACCACCAAAAGGCTATTCTTACCCTCCTCAAGCAGTTACAGGTTGATGATAACACAGGAAACCATGTTTTACAACCATGCCCATTATAGCACAGAGTTTCTCCCGGGAAAAGGGCTAAACCCCGTTTATCGCTACAAGTTTCCCCCCATTCCAGGAAAAAAATTCCGCCGTATCGACTGTAAGTTATCTTGACAACATCGGGCGCAAGTGGTAGCTTAGGTGTTAGGCTTTCCCGCGACGGTGCGAAGACCTGAATCCCGACCTCTCCATGATAAGGTACTGTTTCAAAAGCGTACGTTATTACCATTAAACCAGTGAAAAAGCTTGAGGTGGTAAAATGGTCATAGAACTAATTCATGTCGGTTTTGGCAACATGGTTGCCATGAATCGCGTCGTGGCGATGGCTTCGCCGAACTCGGCCCCCACCAAACGGACAATTCAGGACAGCAGAGGCAATGGCCGCCTGGTAGATATGACCAGCGGACGCCGGACCAAGGCTGTTATTTTTACTGACAGCGGCCACATTATCCTTGCTGCGCTTGCCCCGGAGACCATTGCGGGAAGATTGCAATCTAGCAGGGTCTCACCGCTGACCAGAGTGGACCTCGGCGACGATACTAATGAGCCGTAAGACACCCCCGGCGTTCCACCCGGCTTCCCCCGGTCCTTTGCTTGTCGTCTTCTCCGGGCTTTCCGGCGCAGGGAAGGACGCTGTCCTGACCAGGATGAGAGAATCCGGTTTCGCCCTGGAATACATCGTAACCGCGACTACCCGGGCACGGAGGGCCGGAGAAACGGACAACGTTCACTACCGCTTTGTCTCTAAGGAACAGTTCCAGGGGATGGTCCGCCACAAGGAACTCCTGGAATGGGCTAACGTCTACGGGAACTTCTACGGCGTGCCGCGGAAGCCGCTGGTCGAAGCACTGGAGCAGGGCCGGGACGTCATCGTCAAGCTCGATGTCCAGGGGGCGGTTACCCTGAAGAAGATATTTCCCCAGGCGATATTCATCTTTCTCATGCCCCCGTCTTCGGAAGAACATTACCTCCGGCTGAAATTGCGGAAAACGGAGTCCCCTGACGAGCTGGCCCTCAGGGTGAAGACGGCGGAGAAAGAGCTGAAGAAGCTTCCCCTTTTCGATTACGTTGTTTTCAATCGCGAAGAGGAAATTGACCGGGCGGTCATGGACATCGCGGCGATTCTCCGGGCGGAGAAGTGCCGGGTCGAGCCCAGGAAAATCACTATCCCCGGCTCAGAATAGGCGCATCATTATCCAGGTCAGGGAGTAGCCCAGAGCCCCGCATATCGGGAAGGTCAGTATCCAGGCAGCGACGATATTGCCAGCGATTCCCCAGCGTACTGCGGAAAAGCGGTTGGCCGCTCCCACCCCCATTACCGAGGAGGTGATGCAGTGGGTGGTGCTGATGGGGATGCCCAGATGCGAAGCGGTCTCGATTACCCCCGCCGCAGCGGCCTGCGCGGCAAAGCCCTGTGAGGGACGCAGCATGGTCACCCTCATCCCCATTGTCTTTATCACTCTCCAGCCTCCCATTGCGGTACCGGCGGCGATGGCTATTGCCGGGATGACGATGACCCACCAGAGACTGCCATCGAATATCGAGAGTCTATCCCACAGGTTTAAATCACCATAGTAAGCGACCAGGGCCATCGTAATGATTCCGATGGGCATTTGTCCGTCGTTCTTGCCGTGGGCATAAGCCGCAAAAGCGGATGAAAGGACCTGGAGATTGCCGAAAATAACTCTGGTCCGGGCGGGCATGACCCTCCGGAAAAGCCAGTAAATGGCTACCATCAGCACAAAACTGCCGATAAAACCGAGCGCCGGTGCGGTGACCACGGCGGAGAGCACTCTGACCAGTACGCTCCAGGCAAGAGCGCCGCTTCCGGCAACCGCTAAACCGGCGGCGCCAAGGCCGGCAACGAACCCGTGGGTCAGACTGATGGGCAGTCCGAGATAGCTTGCCAGTAATCCCCAGATGACAATCGCAGCCAGCGCGGCGATTACCGTGGTGTAATTAATCGCTTCCGGAATCAGAATTCCCTTGCCTATGGTGCGGGCCACTGCCGTTCCGGAAGCCGCCCCGATGAAGTTGGTCGTGGCGGCGATGAGGATGCCATTGCGGGGGGAGAGAGCCCGGGTGCCGATAGCCGGAGCGATGGCGTTGGCCGCGTCATTAAATCCGTTAACGACTGCGAAGGCGATGGCAAGGGCAATAATCAGTACCAGGGGGGCGATTGAAGCGTCAGGCATGCTTCAAGGCTACCCCTTCAAGGACGTTGGCCACATCCTCACACCGGTCAGTCGCGCTTTCCAGATGTTCATAAATCTCGCGCCATTTGATGACACTTGCGAAATCCTGTTTCTCTTCAAAAAGCTCCGCCATGGCGGAACGGAAGACCCTGTCCGCCATATTTTCCAGGCGGTTTATCTCCACGCAGCGCTCGTAAATCTTTTTTAAATCGGCGCGGCGGCGCAGCTTGCTTACGGCCTTTTCCACTTCCTCCGCACCCCGCACGATGATATCCGTCAACTCTTTCGCTCGCTGGGTAGGGTTTTCTATCTTATAGATAAGCATGGCATCCGCCGCGGCATGGATGAAGTCAACGATGTCGTCCATGCCGTTGGCAAGGAGGGCGATATCTTCACGGTCGAAGGGGGTCACGAAGCTGCGGTTTACCTGGGCCATAATCTGGTGGGTGATGTTATCACCCCGGTGCTCCATCTCGGTAATCTCTGCGGTGCGGCTTTCCACCATATCCCAGGAATGGGTCATCTCCTGCAGCGCCTGGCCTGCCTTTAAGATATTGAGGGCACTCGCTTCAAAAAGCTCGAAGAATTTTTCTTCTTTCGGGATGAAAGGAAGTCTGACCATGTAGTCCCACACTCCTGTTCCTTTGAGAGTTTAAGGGAGTCACCGCTTTATTGTCAAGGACGGGAGAGACTATAACTGACTATCTTCAGGATGTTATAATGTAGATTAAGAGCCGCCCGGGGAGGTAACGATGCGGGAAGCGATGCTTTACGAAAAAATGGCGGACTCAATGGTGAGGTGCCACACCTGCCAGTGGCGCTGCCGGATAAACGCGGAGAAATTCGGCGTGTGCGGCATGTACCAGAACCGCGGCGGCACGCTGTATAACCTGAACTACGGCAAGGTATCCTCCGCCGCCGCTGACCCGATAGAGAAAAAGCCCCTGTTTCATTTTCACCCCGGTACGCTGGTTTTTTCCCTGGGAACGCTGGGCTGCAACTTCCAGTGCAAGCACTGCCAGAACTGGGAAATCTCCACCGCGGACAGTAATTCGATTTTAAAAACCTGCCAGAACTTATTACCGGAAGAGTCAATCGCACTTGCCAAAAGGAACCGTTGCCAGGGCATCGCCTGGACTTATAACGAGCCGACCATCTGGTTCGAATACACCCGCGATTCCGCGATACTGGCGAAGGAAAACTCTCTCTATACCGTTTATGTTACCAACGGCTATGCGACCCCGGAGGCCCTTGATAAAATCGGGCCTTACCTGGACGCCTGGCGGGTGGACATCAAGGGTTTTTCCGATAAGTTTTACCGCGACCTGTCCAAAGTGCCGCACTGGAGAGAGATTCTTAGCGTCACCAGGAGGGCCCAGGAAAAATGGCGGATGCACGTGGAAGTGGTCACCAATATCGTGCCCACCATGAATGACGACGATGAGCAACTCTCCGGCATCGCCAACTGGATAGCCTCGGAACTGGGAGAGCTTACCCCGTGGCACGTGACCCGGTTTTATCCCCACCATCAACTCATCCATTTGCCTCCCACTCCCGTATCCACCCTGGAAAAGGCATGTGACATAGGGAAAAAAGCCGGCCTCAAGTTTATCTATACCGGTAATGTCCCGGGGCACGAGTCTGAAAATACCGTCTGCCCTTCCTGCGGCAGGACGGTCATCGAACGGCGGGGGTACGAGACGCGGGTAACCGGACTGAAAGGCTCCGTGTGCCGTTTCTGCGGGGTGGGGCTTAACCTGCGTATTCCCGGTGAAGGAGAAAAAGAATGATCAGGGAACCAGCTGTCGCCGGCCAGTTTTATCCCGCTTCGGCTCCCCAACTCAAGTCAATGCTTGCCGGGCTGGTGAACAAAAAAGAGGGAAAAGTGGATGCCGTCGGGCTGGTCTGCCCCCATGCCGGCTACGTTTACTCCGGAGCGGTGGCCGGCGCCGTGCTATCTCGCGTCAGGTTCAGGGACACCTTCATCCTGCTCGGCCCGAACCATACCGGTATGGGAAAACCTTTCAGCATCATGACGAAAGGCACCTGGCGGACCCCGCTGGGCGATGTAGCCATCGACGAGAAGCTCGCCGGGAAAATCGCTGCCGGGTCGTCTCACCTTGAAGTGGACTCCGGAGCGCACCGCTATGAGCACTCCCTTGAGGTGCAGCTTCCCTTTTTACAGTATCTCCATCCGGCGGTAAGGATTGTGCCTGTCATCCTCGCTTCCGCGGAGGGGGAAGTCTACCAGGAAATCGGGCGGGAAATAGCGCGGGCGGTGAAAAAATCCGGGCAGGAGGTAGTCATCCTTTCCAGCAGTGATATGACCCATTATGAGCCTGACTCCTCCGCCAGGGAAAAAGACCACCGGGCGATAGAAGCCATTCTGTCCCTTGATGCCGACCGCCTGCTGAAGCGCGTTAAAGAGTTGAACATCTCCATGTGCGGCTATGCCCCTACGGTAGCCATGATTACCGCCGCGAAAGAGCTGGGAGCGAAAAGCGCGGACCTGGTGATGTACCGCACCAGCGGGGACGCCTCCGGGGACTACTCCAGCGTGGTCGGCTATGCCGGTATCATCATCAAATCAACGGCGGTACACCCCCTTGTCAAGCTGGCCTCCGATACCGTGGCCGGCTATGTGAGGACGGGCAAGGTCCCCGCCCCGCCTCCGGAACTGACCCCGGAGATGCGGGGGAAAAACGGCGTCTTCGTCTCTATCCATAAGCTCGGCGCGCTGCGCGGGTGCATCGGCACGTTCGAGCCGCAGCAGGAAAACGTGGCCTCGGAGGTCATCGTCAATGCCGTCAGCGCCGCGACCAGGGACCCCCGTTTCCCCCCCATCACTCCGGATGAACTGAACAGCCTTGATTACAGCGTGGACGTGCTCTCCAGCCCCGAGCCGGTAGAAGATATTGAACACCTCGACCCCAAAAAATACGGGGTCATCATGGAGTGCGGCTGGCGGCGGGGCCTGCTCCTGCCCGACCTGGAGGGAGTGGACCGCGTGGAGCACCAGATAGACATCTGCCGTCAGAAGGCGGGCATCAGCCCCGCCGAGCCGGTGAAGCTTTACCGGTTTGAGGTGAAGAGGTATAAATAGTCGAAATTGAAAATGATTCCCTTTAGTCCCGGTCGAATCTTTTTGGAAGAGGGGACAAATGGGGGATTGTGTATCACCGTAATATTTTATATTAATAAAGCAGGTGTACCATGAGTATGGATATGTTTGAACGGCAGGCGGAAGAAAACCTGAGGCAGGATGCGCCCCTGGCCACGCGGATGAGGCCCTCGAACCTGGAGACATTCGTGGGGCAGGAGCACATCATCGGCAAGGGCAGGGTACTCCGCCGGGCGATTGAGGCCGACCGCGTCCCCTCGGTGATTCTGTGGGGGCCTCCCGGATGCGGCAAGACCACCCTGGCTTTCATTATCGCTAACAGCACCGGCGCCCATTTCAGCCCGGTCAGCGCGGTAAGCGCCAGCGTCGCCGACCTCCGCCGCATCATAGAAGAGGCCAAAGAGCGCCGTAAAAACAAGAGGCAAAAGACCATCCTCTTTATCGACGAAATCCACCGCTTCAACAAGACCCAGCAGGACGTGGTCCTGCCCGTCGTCGAGGACGGTACGGTAACCCTCATCGGGGCGACCACCGAAAACCCTTCCTTTGAGGTTACCTCTCCCCTCCTTTCCCGCACCCGCGTCCTCCCCCTCAAGCCCCTCACCGAGGACGAAATCCAGCTTATTCTACTGCGGGCGCTCAAGGACAGGCTGCTCGGCATCGGCGACCTGAACATCGAGATTGCCCCGGAAGCGATGGGGCAGCTTATCCGCATGTCAAACCATGACGCCCGCATCGCCCTGAACACCCTCGAAGTAGCCGGCATCAATACTCCCCCGGAGCCTGACGGCAAGCGCTATATCCTGGTCTCGACTATCGAAGACGCTTTCCAGCGCCGCGCCATGCTCTACGACAAGGGGGGTGAGCAGCACTTCGATAGCATCTCCGCGCTGCACAAGTCCATGAGAGGCTCGGACCCGGACGCCGCCCTTTACTGGCTGGCGATAATGCTGGAAGGAGGGGAAGACCCGCTGTATCTCGCCCGGCGCCTTGTCCGCTTTGCCTCCGAAGACGTGGGTATGGCAGACCCGCAGGCGCTGGTCATCGCCATGGCGGCGCAGCAGGCGGTCCACTTTATCGGCATGCCGGAGGGTAACCTGGCGCTGGCCCAGGCCGTCGTTTACCTCACTACCGCCCCCAAAAGCAACTCCCTGTACCACGCCTACGGCCGCGCCCAGGAAGAGATAAAAAAAGGCTCCAACCAGTCCATCCCCCTGCACCTGCGCAATCCGGTGACGCCCATGATGCAGGAGATGGGCTACGGCAAGGGCTATGATTATCCCCATGACCACCCGGAGCACTTCGTGGAACAGGAGTACCTGCCGAATGAACTGCAGGGGAAGCAGTTCTATAATCCCGGTAATCAGGGCTACGAGAAAGAGGTCATCACCCGGTTGAAGCAGTGGTGGCGCAATAAGATCCGGCCTGAAGAACCGGAACAGAGATAGACTTTCCCGGCAGGTCATAACTAATAAATCGCCTCGTCCCCGGCGCCGGAAAGGCCGGGGCTACTGCCCGCCAATGATTACGACTTCCTCTGCAAATGACCCCCGCCGTTTATCCGGTTTTTGCTCCTGGTTGGCGGTGAGAAGAGCGCGCCGCGAGGGTGGGACAGGTTGGGAAGAAAGTCAACGGGAGGGAGAGGGGCATTACCTGGAGCCAACCAAAAGCGGGGAAAACCGGTTAATCCTGCCTCTTTACGAATCGTATTCCAGGGACTATAATATAGTGGTTTCCCTGGACTCCAAAGAAAAGCCGGAGGTGAAGCTTGGAATTCCTCTATGTAGTCTCATCAGGAAAAGCGGCGGGCAAGACCATGATTGCCGCAGGTCTGGGCAAATATCTCATGAGCACCGGAAAACGGGTGGGTTTCCTGAAACCGATTGTTGGCAATGAGGATACCGGCGACGCCGTGTTTATGAGCCAGATACTGGGGCTAAGCGAGAGGGTAGATTTTATCTGTCCCCCGGCAGCTACCGCTGGAGAAGTGCAGCAGGCGTGTACCCTCGTATCCGTGGAAAAGGACGTGGTCATTATCGAGAGCAGGCTCGCCGAGCACATCGATGACAACTATGAGGTCGCCAGAAGGCTTCAGGCCAGGGTGATTATCGTCGAGTCCTATTCCGAACGCGTGGCGCCTGATGTGGCCGGGTACCGCGGTTTCGGGGAAAACCTGCTCGGGGTCATTTTCAATAAGGTCCCTGTCAGCCGCGTGGCGCGAGTAGAGGAAGAAGCCGCAGGCAAACTGCGTGAGGCGGGCGTCAATGTCCTGGGGACCATTCCCGAGGACAGGCTGCTGGCCACCCTGTCCATCGGGGAAATCGCCGGGTGCGTCCGGGGAAAGATTTTAAACAACGAAGAAAAGTCTGCGGACCTCGTACCCAACCTGATGCTGGGTGCGCTGGTGGTGGACTCCGGGCTGGAGTATTTCGGGAGGAAAGCGGATAAGGCGGCCATCATCCGCAGTGACCGTCCGGATATGCAGCTGGCTGCCCTGGAGACGAAGACGCGCTGTCTGCTGGTCAGCGGGGTCAAGGGAGAACTTTTCTCCAACGTCCGCCAGAAAGCGGAAAGCCGCGGCATCCCCATAATCGTCACCGAGAATGACTCCAACGCGGTTATCAGCAGCCTGGGCAACTGCCTGACTGAGACCAGGTTCAACCAGGAAAACAAGCTTCCTCATCTGGCCGAGGTGCTGCGAAAGCGGGTTGATTTAAAGGCGCTGGACTAGGAACGTCTTCAGCCAGGCGTCTGGCTATTACAGGGAAACGAGGATAATCCTGGCAGGCTAAAGCCTGGTCGGGACTTTTTCTTTTAGAGTGCCGGTCCGGGCGTGCAGACCCGCGCCGAATCAGACAGGCTTTAATTCGCGCCTGGTTGGGGGGTGGAAAAGAGCCGCGGGGCGGGACAGAGTGGGAAGAAATTCACCGGGATGGGACGGGGCCGCTCTTTGCAGTGAAGCGTCATGTTGTATTAAAATGGAATTTGTGCCTTGATTAATCTACACGGATACCGTAAATCTAAAAGGAGGGCAGGTGATTGAATGCGCTAGGAAGACATTTGCTGCTCGAACTTAAAGACTGTTCCAAGGAGGCCCTGAACGATCCGGAGTTTCTCAGGAGCGTTCTCGTGATGGCTGCGGAGGACTGCGGGGCTACGGTGCTCGGCGTCTCCGTTCATCCCTTCGAGCCGCAGGGGGTAAGCGGCGTGGTCATTATTGCCGAGTCCCACCTCTCCATCCATACCTGGCCGGAGTACAGCTATGCCGCGGTGGATATATTCACCTGCGGCAGTACCGTCCAGCCGGAGAAGGCTGCGGAAACGCTCATTGAGAAGCTGGAAGCGAAGAGCCACTCTCTCATTGAGATCCAGAGGGGACTCTTTGTCGGCGTGACGGTCTAGCGCCTGTTGAACGTTATGGATATTGACCCTGCAAGATGGCTGAAAGACAGCATTAACGCGAACTTCATCCAGCTGCACCGTATTGAAGAGGTAATCTACCAGGGACGGACGAAGTACCAGCAGGTCAGCGTCCTGCGTACGGGCGGATTTGGATTATCACTGGTGCTGGACAATAAGATACAGTCCAGTGACGCGGACGAGTTTGTCTATCATGAAGGCCTGGTACACCCGGCCATGCTGGCCCATCCTCTCCCCGAAACGGTATTCATCGCCGGAGGGGGAGAAGGGGCTACCCTCAGGGAAGCCCTGACTTACCGCACGGTGAGAAGAGCGGTGATGGTGGACGTTGATGCGGAAGTGGTGGAGCTGTGCCGGAAACACCTGCCCGGACGCAGCCGGGGAGCTTTTGAGGACAGCCGCACCGAGCTGAGGCTCGAAGACGCCCGCGGATACCTCGCCGGGACGGACGAGAAGTTCGACGTGATTATTATTGACTTGCCCGACCCCATTGAAGGGGGGCCGGCATACCGCCTTTTCACCAGGGAGTTCTACGAGATGGCGCGCGGGCGGCTCACCGCGGACGGTATCATCTCCGTGCAGGCCGGTTCCGCTTCTCTCACGGAGCTGCTGAACCTGACCGCGGTCAACAACACGCTGCGAAGCGTTTTCCCGATAGTGGAAGTATGCAAGGTGGATATGCCCTGCTTCGGCGGGCCCTGGGGATTCTGCTTTGCCTCAGCTTCCGTCAATCCGGCGCTCCTGTCTCCGTCCGAAGTGGATGAAAGGATAACCTCCCGCGGCCTGGAGCACCTCGGGTTCTATGACGGCATCACCCACCGCGGCATCTTTTCCCTGCCGAAGTATATCAGGACCGGAATCCGGGAACAGCAGAGACTAATTACCGATAGTGAACCCCTGGTTGTCCATCTGCCCGCCGGGCATCAATAGTTCCCCGCCTTACGCATCCCATTTACTCGCGTTTTCCGTTAACCAGGGTTGTTTCGCGCGTGCCCGCCAGCGTCACATTAAGCGTTGCCGAGGATACCTTCACCTTTCCTTCCCCGACCCCCTCTATTTCTGCCAGGATTAATCTGCTGAGGCGGTCATGCACCAGGCGCCGGTCCCTGACATCGGTCACGTATCTGACGGTAAAATTTATCCAGTTGTCGGTAACGGTGAAGAAAAGATAAGGCACCTCTGCTCTCTCCGGCAGATAATAGCGGCTGGAAAGCCTGGAGATAGATGTTTGCGCTTTGAGGGTGACTTTTTCCGTTTCCCTGGTGACCAGGTCCAGTACCAGTCTCGAAGCAAGTTTCCAGTCGCTATCGAAAGTAATCGGAATATCGATTTCATCCCAGATGAACTGGTGGTCCTTGGTATAGTTATGCACCGGATGGGATAAAACGAGCCCGTTAGGTATCATACACAGTCTGCCCGTTGGCTGGTCTCCGGAGACCCACTCTCCGATTTCCAGCAGCGTGGTACTCAAAAGGTCGATATCGATAACGTCGCCCCGTCTGGTATCAATCTCTATCCTGTCACCGACCTTGTAGTTTCCCCGGATGAAAATAATTAGGCCGCCCGCCGCGTTTTTGAAGAAGTCCTGGAGCGCCACCGCTATGCCCGCCCCCACAAGGCCATAAGCGAGAAGCAGGTTCTGCGCTTCCACCCATATGGTAATAAAAGCCAGCACCGCGGAAATGAAGAAGAACGCTGACAGCGCTCTGCGGAATGAGTAGCGGGTCGCCGGTTCTTGAATTTGCCGCGCCACAGCTTCTTCGAAAATAAACTTGAAAATCAGATATAAGACTAACAGGGTAACAACCGAGTAAAAAGAACGAAGAAGATAGGTGTTCTCATAGTACCGGGCGGCAGCGAAGAGCCCCGCGCCCAATGCGAGAAGGATTATCAGCTTTAGTATTTTACTTCTCATACACGCTGCCGTTCAGGTGGAGCGGACGTTTCCGCATGCCGGGCCTTCCGGATAAGAGTGCGGACGTTCCGGGCCAGGCGCCGGACACTTCGGGAAGAGCGGCTATTTTTTCACCCAGTTGCCGGTCTGGTTTTCCTTTTCATATTCCTGTTTGACCGCAGACCAGGCGACCTTGTGGGCCGTCTCTTCTCTTGAGGCGTTGCCTTTTCGTTCCTTCGGGTCACTGTACTGGTCCCAGGCATTGTTGAAAGCTTTCATGTAGATTTCCCGGGCTTTCTCCGGTAAATTTGTACGAACGCTGTCCGGAAGCTCCGCTGTTTTATGGTAAGGCATCTCGTTTCTCCTGCTTAAATAAGCCCTGCTTTTTTGAGAATACATGAGCAATCATCAAATAGTCATAAAGCGCTGTAAGAAAAAGTTACAAAATTATGACATTTGGGCTGTTCGTGCCGAAAAAACGCCCATAATACTTATCGGCCCGAAAGCCATCGGTGTAAAATAAATAAAGGAGTTATTCAGGGAGGAGACGGATGCTCGGTTTATATCTGTTGCTGCCCACTTTTCTGGCAGTGCTTTTTTCCGTGTTAATCGTGAGAGCGGGAGCTATCGCCCTGATGTTTACCGGTATGGATGAGAAACGGGCCAGGTTTCAGGCGCTCTCGGCTTTCACCAGGGCGGGATTCACTACCCGGGAAGCGGAACTGGTTATGCGTGACCCGCGCCGTAGAAGCATCATTACCTGGCTCATCATCCTGGGGAATGCGGGGCTTATCACCGTCATCGTCACGGCGACGTCCTCGCTGGCATCCGCCAGCGGCTTCTGGCTGGCAGTGGATATTGCCGCCCTGCTGGCAGGCCTGTTAATCCTGTATGTGATTGCTCGGCATACCGCTCTGGGAAAAGTATGGGAGAGGTTTATCGAAAGACGCATCGCGCGTTCCGCTATTGTCGAAGATGCGAGGACCGAGGACCTGCTGCATATCGTCGAAGGGTACGGACTTAAAAGGGTATTTATCAAAGGAGATTCGCCGCTGTGCGGGAAATCGCTCGCCGAGGTGAATACCCCGGAAAACCAGTTCTGGGTGGTGGGCATCGAGAGGGAAAAAGACTGGATCTCTTTACCCACTTCCCGCGAAACGATAAAAGAGGGGGATAGATTGGTGGTATACGGTGAATTGAATCACCTGTTAGAAGTTTTCGATAGGGAATATACGGCAAAAAGCTGATTTCTACCTGCTTTAGGGGTCCACGTTGACACGGAAAAATAGTATTTTCGAGCCAGGTGTTACGATTGCTGATGGCTATATCCGGTAGCGTTTTACCCTGTCTGACAGCCGGAACACGGATTCAAAAGAGCTGAACAGGTCAAGGTACTGTTCCAGGTAGCGCGTCAGCAGGAAATTCTGCTTTACCGTTTCCCTGGCCTGCTGTCCCATCCTGCGGCGGAGGCCCGGTTCCTTGAGCAGCTGGACGATTCTCCGGGCGGCTTCCCTGGGGGAGGACACCAGAAAGCCATTTTCGCCATCCTTAATCTGGTAGCGAATTCCGCCGGCATTCCCGCCGATAACGGCAGACCCTTTCCACATGGCCTCGGCTACGGTCAGCCCGAACCCTTCACGGATTGATTTCTGAATGACCACGGCGGCCTTCCGCTGCAGGGCGTTTACCAGCGCGCCGTCCTGGCGGCTCAAGATGATGATGCGCTCCTCGCGCGAGTCCAGGAGCGAGCGGTAGACTTCTTCCCCCTCCGGGTCATCCGTGGCCACGTTACCGAGCAGAACGAGGGTGCAGGCAACCTCTTTCCGCGCTATCTTAAAAGCCTTGATGACCCCTTCCGGGTCTTTCCAGCGGTCAAACCGGGAGACCTGGACCACCAGGGGCAGGTCCGTGGGAATATCATAATGGTTTAGCCGGTCATCGATTTCTTCATCCGAAAGGGGCCTGTTGACGATGGAGAAGGGATCTATCGCCGGCATAAAAAAAAGCTGGGGGGTCTGCAGCTTCTGCCGGTACTCTTTGCGACTTAGTATCACGGCATCATACTTTTCGATGAGGGGAGCCAGGTAGTTCCAGAGCTCCTTATTCGGACGGGTCAAATCGACATGGCAGCGCCATATCCAGGGGGAGTTCTTGCGGTAGTGGTTAATCATGGGCAGCGGCTGGGGGTCATGAACCATGATGATATCATGGTCGAGGTGGTTGCGGATGGAATTTTCGTAGATACATTCCTCGTATATCTCTTTTTTCTGGTCGGTGAGGTTGATGGGGCCGCCCTGGAGGGCATTGTGCATCTTCTTGGTCACGCTGAAAAAGTCCGGCGGCCCGTGAATCGCTCTCCAGCCGGTCCTGATGCCGACGCTATCCATCAGGAGGGTGAGAGAGGAAAGCAACTGGGCGACGCCGCCCCCGTAGTAAGTGGAATTGATATTGGTAATATGCAGGCCCCGTACCGGTTCCGCTTTCTTTTTGATACGGTCTACCGTTTCCTTGCCGACGAATTCTTCGTAGTCGTCAACCCGGACCAGCCGGCGCCCCTCAGGCTGTTCCTCCGCTCCGAAGGATAGTTTGTTATCTGCTTGCTTTATCATAAGCGCTCTTCAGCTTTATTTTGGTGGGAGAAGATTCGAGTACGTCCTCGGGCGAATAGAAGAGGTCGGTTTCCGCGAGGTCAGTGCTTACCTTGAATGTCTTGATGTCTCCGGTATATGTATCCCGGACAATGTAGTCTATCGTGCCCAGTGATTTCCCGTTTTTATCGAGCACTTCGGCCCCGTATTCTATTTCCATTCGTTTCACCTCGGCCTGATTAGCGTTATTCTTTTCAAAGAAATCACCTGTTTACCCGCAAAGGCGCCTTCAACGGCTTCCCGGCGGGTGGCCCGTTGTCTGCGCTGCTGCTGGATTTCTCTTAGTCTAGCTGGCACGGTATAAAGAAGTCATAACATGCAGCCGCAAAATGTTACAAAAGGATGTCATTTTATTCTTCAGGGCCGTCTTCTCAGTCGTTAGTAAGGGCATTGCTTGTTTGGAGCCGGTCCGCCTTTTTAGCTATGCTTCTTGCGATGTGCTGTTGCCGTCGTTCCCCGGATTGCGGTAAAATGCCTCCGTAAACATGTCCGGCAAGAGGAACGCTTTGACGCTGATAATCGGCTGGCTGATTATTTTTGTATCGGTATTTATCGTCAGTATCGCCGGTTCCGCACTTGTATTTTCCACAGGTTTAATTGTGCATGAGGCCGTCAGCCGCAGTCTTACGCTCGTGGCGATGGGGTTGCTGGCGGGTCTGACTTCGAGCTGGATGTCCAATTTTCTGCGCGTGGGAGGTACCAGGAGCCGTTTGCTGAATGTCGTGGCTGTTGCCGAAGGCATCGCCGGCGTCCTCCTCATCATCAACTCTATCCTGGCAATAAGCCCGGCGGGGCAGGAAATATACAGGTTACCGGGCCGCAATATTTTTATCCTGGCTATCTGGGGAGGCATCGTCTCTCTCGGCTCGTGCCTGGCAGTATGGCGCCTCCGGGGCTCCGTCCATAGCGCGAAAAGGGACGCCGTCGTATCGCTCGTCCTGCTGGCATCGATACCGCTTATCGTGGTCGTGACCATCTTTGTCGCTTCGCTATTCGGGCTGACCGGGGCATAGATGGAGTTATCCGGTACGGACGCTCCTGAGGGGAAGATGGATAAAATCAGGGTTTTGCTTGTCGAGGACTCCGAGGCGGACGCGGCGCTGCTCATCAGGGAACTGGAGAAAGCGGGTTATTCGCCGGACTACCTTCGCGTGGATACCGCGAAGGACCTGGAAAAAGCCCTGGAGATGAGACAATGGGACATCATACTTTGCGATTACGTTATCCCCGGGTTCGGAGGTCTGGAAGCGCTGGAGCAGTTGCGAAAGGCCGTGCCGGATTTACCGGCTATCATCATCTCCGGCCAGATTGGCGAGGATGCCGCGACGGATGCCATGCGGGCGGGCGCCCGGGACTACGTTTTAAAGGATAACCTGAGACGCCTGGCCCCCGCCGTGCGCCGTGAGTTGCAGGAGTCATCCGCCCGCCGCAAGCGCAGGATAATCGAGGAACAGCTGATAGAGAAGACACGTGAGCTGGAGGTAGTCCGGGAGGTGGAGAGGGTCAAGGACGAATTCCTCGGCCTTATCTCTCACGAGATGCGCAATCCCTTGACCATCCTCGTGGGTAATCTCTTCATCCTGAAAACCCCGGAGGCTTTGCCTCCAGGGATGATTACGGAACTAGCCGACGATGCCTACCGTCAGGCGACAGGCCTCTCCGCGATACTGGAAAACCTCCTGGAGCTGGCCAGGGCCCAGGCTGACCGGCTGCAGTTATCCTCGGAAGAGGTCGACCTTGGACATATTATCACTGACACCGTAAATGATATTCGAAAAGAAGACCGTCACCGGATTAATATCGAGGCGGCACAGGATATCCCCCCGGTCCGGGGAGACCCCGTAAGATTAAAACGCGTGCTTTTTAACCTTATCGATAACGCAATCAAGTACTCTCCTGACTCCGGTAGGGTCACCGTTTCCGCCGTACCGGAAGGGCAGGAAGTTCTGGTGGGAGTTCATGATAAGGGTATCGGGATACCGGCGGCCCAGTTAAAGGACCTTTTCAAACCTTTCTCAAGGTTAAAGGGCGGGCGTGAACGCACCGGGGGCACCGGTCTGGGGCTCATCGTTTGCCAGCGCCTTTGCAATGCGCAGGGAGGCCGCATCTGGGTGGAATCTGAAGAGGGGAAGGGTTCCTCCTTTTATTTTACCGTTCCTGCCGTTACGGAGCCGGAAAAAACGGCCGGGCCGGATTAAGGGCTAGTTTTACCTTTTCAATCAGGACCTGGGGGTCGAAGGGCTTGGGAATAAATTGGACCGCCCCGCTTCTTTCCGCGCTTGGCGCGGATTCGGCCAGACCGCTTAACATAATAACCGGCACGTTGGAAAACCGGCGTATCTCCTGCAGCAATTCAAATCCCGATATGTCCGCCAGCAGAATATCGAGCAGGACCAGGGAAGGTTCCTCTGACCTGATGAGTTCCAGAGCGGTCCGGCCGCTGGTGGTGGTATCAACCTGAAGCCCTTCCCGGCTGAGAATGTTCTTCATCGTGTGCAGAATAAACTCGTTATCGTCAACGGCCAGGATACGCCCGTTCAATTTACCAGCCTCACTGTCATCGTCATAGTGTAAGTTTAACGGGTTTACACCGGTCTGTCCATTGGAAACGATGGGAAAATACACAAACATACTACCACCGTGTATATAATTCTGTCACGGAAAGAGTTATAATTTATTAATTATCATGATAAGCATAGTGCTCACCGAAGACCATCGCATTGTCAGGGGAGGTATTATCGGCTTGCTGAAAGAGGAGCCTGACTTCGAGATGGTGGGTGAGAGCGGTGACGGACTGGAAACGCTCCGGCTGGTGGAGGAACGAAAGCCGGACGTTCTGGTTACGGACCTGGAGATTCCCGGAATAAGCGGCATCGAACTTATACGCAGGGTAGCCGCGCGGTTCCCGGAGACACGGGTCGTCGTGCTTTCCATGTATCGGGACGAACCCTTCGTGCAGTCCGCCCTGAAAGCCGGCGCCATGGCTTATGTGCTCAAGGAAAGCAGCCCCGATGAGTTGAAAGCGGCCATCCGCTCCGCCCACAGCGGAGTGCGTTATCTAAGCCCGGACCTCTCGCAAATGGCTTTCCGGTACTATGCCGGGGGCAGCAAAGACGCGAAGAAAACAGCTTACGATTCTCTGACGGAGCGGGAACGTGAAGTGCTCCGTCTGCTGGTGCAGGGGCATACCAACGCCGGGATAGCGGTCAAGCTGGAGGTCAGCCGCCGTACCGCCGAGTCCCACCGCGCCAGCCTGATGCGCAAACTGGGCGCGAAGAACCAGGCAGACATGATGCGCATCGCCATGCAAATCGAGGACATACAGCTCATGTTCAAGGCGGGCGGACCCCGTCACCCCGGAAGAGGAACACCTCGGCTTTAACCCTGTCTAGTGCCTCGTTGTGGAAATAAGTATACAGTCCAAGTTCCTTCTCCCTCGATGGGAGAAGGGCAGGATGAGGGTGAAATCGAAGCTACCCCTCACCTTAATCCTCTCCCTCAAGGGGCGAGGAAATATGTATAGCTAATTATGCAACCAAGTACTAGTCTCCAAGCGGCAGGATGACGTGTAATCTCAGAGAGGAGGGAGAAGGGGACTTCACTTCCATCCCGCCTCCCGCCATGATCGCCTGTTCCTTTATCAAGGAGAGGCGCGCCCGCGCGATATCCGCCACCCCGAATCCCTCACCGGAAAGGTCCAAGGTAAGTATTCCCGATTCTATCACATGTTCCGCAGCCTGTTTTACCGCTCCGTTTCCTCTATTCCTCGGACATAAGGCCAGGAATTCTTCGGCGATGCGTAACGCCGCCCTGGCCGCGGAAAGAGGCAGAACGGCGTCTTCCCCGGAATTCCTGTATTCCGTGAAAATGCCGGTCTCTTCCCGGAACCTGTTGAACAGCCAGTCGAGCGTTTCTACCAGGCCGATGTGCTCCAGCATACCGGTTCCGGGGTCCTGGCAGATTCGGCTTATCTCCGCGGACAGTTTCTGCACCACCGCGATGGCTTCGTCAGCGGCGCCGGCTTTTTCCCCCAGGCACGATTTAAGGTCATAGAGCATTAATGTGAGCTGGGTCATAATCTGGCCGGTCTGGGTATGGAGCTCGCGTGACTGCCAGCGGGTCCTCTCCTCCTGACTCTTGATGAGGTGTTGCACCAGTTCACGCAGAGAATCGACCTGCTGGGTCAGTCCGTCCGGGTAACCGTGATTTATGATGTGTTTCCCGTTACTGGAAATTTCCATGGTTTTACCAGTATACATTGCCGTATCCGGGCATTCAAGACTATCAGTCGGCTTTATGCCGGGCGAAGAGCATGATTCTTTATTGAAAACAGGCTGCCGCTAATGGTATATTACTCGTAAAAGAAGGAGGCGAAGGATGGTCAAATATATCAGCATGTTTTCCCTGAAACCGGGAAAGTTTACGCCTGATGAGGCTTGGAAATACTGGCGCGAGAAGCATACGAGATGGGCCAGGGAAAAACTGGTTCCCGATATAAAGAAGTATGTCATCGGCCGGGTCGTGGACACTTTTGGCGATACTGAGGCTTACGGAGTAGTCCAGATGTGGTACGAGGACGCGGCTACCGCGCGGAAAGCGATGCAGAGAGTGTTCGACAGCCCTCCGGACGAGTTTCAGGAAATCCTCACCAATCCCAGGCGCGTGATTATCGAAGAGGAAGAAGTAGAGCTTTAGGTTTTCTTCATTCCCGGCGGCGGAGCTAAGTTGGAACAAAGACAGATAATGCTGGCGCAAGGGACCGGAAGGACCCGCGTCAGCATGTCTGCATTCTACGTCGGCAGGGGGCTGGTGGCGCTCATCTGCAATGAGAATGCCCATATCGGTGCGGTGGCGGTGGGAGAATTTGACCGTGAAGAGAAAAGGGCTTCCAGCTCCGTAATCACCCGCCGGGGACACCGGGATGATGCCGTGGCCAAAAAAGCCGCCCGGTCAATCAGCCGGCATACCGGAGAACCGGTGTGCGTTATCGCGGGCATCCATATCGATAACATCACCGGTGAGGAGATAGAGCAGGTCCTGGCCAACGCGGACGCGTTGGTGGACCAGCTCATCCGCCGGATTTAGCCCCGTATGCAGCGCCTTCTAAAAGTGGGGCTTGCAGAGGACCTCTCTTATCTTGGTCTCAAAAAACAGGTGAGCGCAGGACGGCCTGACCACGAGGGCCACGTCCGCGCCGCGTCCCGCGTTGCCGGCACCGGTACCGGCAATGGAGATGATATCTTCATCAGTCCTTACCAGCCCGGCATCGGCTGCCATGGTGGCTATTTCGCAGGCTACCTTCACCCCCTCGCCGAGGATGCGCAGCGTCTTGGTAATGATGTCCCCGATGATGTAGGTTGTCGGAGTTTCCGGAATGGAGCTCTGCCGCATGGAACGGTTCAACCCGCCGAAAGCGTGCGCCGCAGTGAGCATGGGAGCTCCACTGGCCTGCACGATGCGCCGGTTCTCTTCGGTGAATTCCTGGGTATTCGGTTCCTTGAATCCGGTGGAGTGAGTCACGATGACCACCCTCAGGTCTTTTAATATCTCCACGGCTTTTACCGCCGTGTAACCGGTGGTGGAAGCCACCACTACCGTCTTAATGCCCGATTCCGCTGCCCGCTTCTTCGCGATAGCGAGAGTTTCCTCAGTGTTTTCTCTGCCGGGGTTCTCATAATAGACTGTCTTTGCTTCCATTGACGTGGCTGACTCCTTTCCTGATTGGGCTGACAGTAAGATTTTAGGGAGGTGGCGTCAGTCTGTCAAGCTGAAAAATCCCGGGTTTTGTTTGCTCCTGGTTGGTGGGGAGGAAAAGAGCAGCCGCGAGGGTGGGATAGGGTGGGAAGAAAGTCAACGGGAGGGGGCATTACCTGGAGCCAACCAAAACCGAAAAAATCAAATCCCGGGAGGAAAATCAGGCCGCAAAAGCGTTAAGTATTTCCACTGGACGGCATAAAAAAAGTAGAGGGGATGTTTGCCCCTCTACTTGTACGACGACGGCCTAATGTTTGTAGGTGTTATTCCGTCGGGGTTGGAGTTGTTCCCGGGAAACACGGGCCGCCAAAGCCGCGCATGCCCCCCATGCCGCGGAAACCGGGGCGAAAGCGAAAGCCTGGTCCGGCCGGCATATCCGGTCGCGAATCCAGCCATGCCCGGTATTCAGTAGCCTGTTCTTCGGTTATCCTGTCCGCTTCCTGCAGTCTGTCGAGCCGTTTCTGCAGAGCTTCATCCCTGATTTCACCCCGGGCCTGCTCGAATGCATCCTGGAGCTGCTCCGGTGTGACATTGACGCCTTTCCCCACCAGGATTGCCGCGACGCGGTCCATGATTTGCGTCACCGGGCTGGCCGTCCCCTCATCCGCCGCGAGGGCGATACCTCCGATGGTCCCGAGCACGAGGACAGCGGCCAGCACGAAACCGATAATCAGTTTCTTTCTGTTTCTCATTTCAGCGGTCTCCTTTCGCCATAATATTCTAATTATAGCAATCGATTATTAATATCCCGTTAAGAGTCGCGTTAAATTCCCGGTATTTTCCCGGAATGAAAAAGGGAGCTCTCCCGCCGGAAGAAAAAAAGGGCAACGGATTAACCGTTGCCCTGTGCATAGACGTTTCGCGTAAAATCAGGACTTTTTCAGGTATTTTTGGGGGTCGGCGTCAAAGGCTTTCTTGCAGCCGGGGGCGCAGAAATAATAGGTCTTCCCCTGGTACACCGAGGTGGCGGCTGCCTTCTGCTCATTGACTTCCATATCGCAAACCGGGTCTCTGGCCATTGTCATCCCTCCTTACGCTAATTTCTTCTTTGCGGTATTACCAGCTCATCATACCGCCCCAGCCTCCGCCGGGTACGCCGCCGCCCTGGCCGCCCCAGTTGCCGCCCATCATACCGCCGCCCATGTGGCCGCCCCAGTAGCCGCTGCTGCCGCTGGTCTCCCCATCCGCGGTTACATACTCGTCATGGCACGGGGGGAAGTCGAGGTCCTGGTGTACCTCTTCCGCGGCTTCTTCCATCGCTTCCCAGTCACCCGCCTCGCAGGCCTCGTACATCGCGGCCCATGTTTCGTTGTCCGTGGCAGCTCTCTCACCGAAGCCCTGGGCAAGGGCAGGGATGGCGTAAGTTGCCGCGAGTGCCAGGATGATGACTGCCGTGATGATGATTATCAGTTTTTTCATCTCTATCCTCCTTTTCGAATGTGTAAAATCAGGAAATCATTTTATTATATTCAACGCGGCGCCGGAGCCTGAGGAAAATCACGGCCGCCGCGGAAAACAGTATTATTATCAGGGCCAGCACCTGCGCTTGCTGCATTCCCAGCATCGTGACGGTTTCCTGCCGCACCGCGGTCAGTATCAGGCGTCCGGTGGCATAAGCGGAAAGATAGCTGAAAAACATCATGCCGTCCGTGGTGAAGTGTCTTCGCAGCCTGAGCAGGGCGATCAAGGTGGTGCCGTTCCAGAGTATTTCATACACGGGATACGGGTGGGTGGGCACTCCGAAGAGCCCTGCCGGGATGAGCGCGTCCGGGTGGGTGTAAACGAAACCCCAGGGAAGGTTGGTGAGGCCGCCGTAAGCATCACCGTTGATGATGCAGCCGAAGCGTCCGATAATCTGGGCTACCAGCAGTGCGGGCACCAGGGCGTCAACAAGGCGGGCCATTGGAAGGCTTTTCAACCTGGAATATACGAGTGCCGCGACCCCTCCTCCGCCCAAAGCCCCCCAGATGGCTAGACCGCCTTGCTGAACCTTGAATATATCAAGCGGAGCTCCCGCGTAATATCCCCACTGGTCCAGTACGTGAACGAGTCTGGCTCCGAACAGCCCTCCCAGGAGGACCCAGGGAAGGAGATTGTAGATATGTTCCCGGCTGATGCCCTTCTTTTTGGCTTCGCGGGCGGCGATAAATACCGCCGAGGCCACCGCCAGCATGATGGCTATGCTGTACCAGCGGAGCTCGAAGTTTCCCAAACGAAGGATTATCGGATCGATACTAATGACAATGCCTGGCATTCTTTCCCCTCTTCATCGAGTTTGCCTGTTCTGATTCTTGGCCCACGGTGATTATAATCCCGTCCACCGCGGTGATGCGCACCGCCGCCCCGGGGCTTAGAATCTCCGGAGAATTTGCGCTCCAAAGCTCCCCGTCCGCGCGGACCAGGTACTGACCGTAATCCCTTGTCTTCGGAGCGGATACCACGGTCCCCTCCGCGCCGATAAGGCTTTCCGCCCCGGTTGCCGGCTGGATTGAGGCTGCCTTGATTATCATCCAGTAGACCAGCCCTGAAGCCATCGTGATGAGCAGATATACCGGCACCGCATAACCCACCGGGACAAGCCAGAAGATGGGCAGAGCCAGCAGCGGCATCAATAAAACAAGGTGGCACATCTATGCCTTTCTCCTCATTGTTCAGCTCTTTTCCGAAAAAGATACTCCTGCGGTAAGGGACTTGATTTCCTTGACGTCACCCTCGAAACCGCAATGCATACAGCGCTCGTACCACCCGAAGTGGTCGCGCTCAATAAGGGTGTCTCCCATGCACCTGGGACAGCCCTTGACTCTCAACATCGAAGCCGCCTTTTTCCCGGTCATAATCAACGTCCCCTCCACGCATGTCTATTTTTATTATGCACCATAAACCTTATACAGACCTTAGAAGATAATAAGGTTAAGATAAGAATGCTTGATGCTAGTTGCCGGTATGGAACACCTCCACCGTTCTCTTTCTGCCTTCGCTCCAGACCTCGATGCTCACCATGTGGTCTTCGCGGCAGGCCATCATCATGCCCAGCAGGGGGGTCTCATCTTCGAGGCTGGCGCCGTTAAAACTGACCACGACATCCCCCGCCACCACTCCGGCCCGGGCCGCCAGTCCGTCCGGGACAACCTCGGTGACCAGCGCCCCGGAATCGATTTCCAGCCCGTAGTATTCCGCCAGGCCGGGAGTAACGGGCAGATAGGTTATTCCCAGGTCCAGAGACTCGCTGCGGGGTTGCAGGCCGGGGGGCGTGCTAACTCCATCCGCCCTTCCGAAAAACGCGAAGTAACCGGCTGCCGCGATTGTCAGCGCCAGAACAACAGAGATAATCGCAATCTTATGTTTATTCGTCAGGACCTTCCCCCCGGGAAACACCATAACCAACCCCTCTATTCTTATGGTGACACGGGTTAATTAGGTGCAGATTAAAGAAAGCTTAGATAATGATTAGAGTTTCAGGCGTACGGTAAAGGTGCTGCCCCTGCCCGGTTCGCTGGAGACGGACACCGCGCCGCCGTGCTGCTCCGCTATCCCTTTCACGATAGCCAGCCCCAGACCGGTGCCGCCTCCCGCCCGGGAACGCGCCTTGTCTACACGGTAAAATCGGTCGAGAAGGTGGGGGAGGTGTTCGGAAGCGATGCCGATACCGTTATCACTGACTTCCAGACATGCCCAGCCGTTTTCCCTGTAGAGAGAAAGAGTGATGGAGCCGTTCTCGGGGGTGTACTTGATGGCATTGTCCACGAGGTTCGAAAGGAGATGTCCGAGTCTTTCCTCATCTCCCCGGATAACCAGTTCCTCCTCGCGGTCAACAACTATTTTGCGGGCTCCCGCGAAGCTGGCCGCGCGCGCTGTTTCCTCGTGCAGGAGCTCTCTCAGGTTCACTTCTTTCCTCCCGGCGGGTTGGCCGGACTCGACCTCGGCGAGCAGGAGCAGGTCTTCCACTATCTTGCCCATGCGGGCCGTTTCCCGGTTAATGGCGTCCAGCGATTCCCGGCGGTCTTCGGCGCTTAAGTTGCGTTTGAGCAGGTCCAGATTGCCCTTGATAACGGTCAGCGGCCCCCTGAGCTCATGCGAGGCGTCAGCGACGAAGTCCCGCTGGGACTGGAAAACCCTGCCGAGCTGTTCAATCATGTGGTCGAAGGTGATAGCCAGTTCCCCTATCTCGTCAGGAGGGCCGCGGTAGCCGACGCGCCGGCTGAGGTCCGAGCTGGTTTCGATATCCCGGGCGGTGCGTACAATCCGCCGGACCGGAGAAAGGACGTTGCGTACCAGCGTGCCGCCCGTGACCGTGGCCAGCACCAGGGCCAGCAGAATGCTTGCCAGGAGCGCCCACCTGACCTGGCTCATGGTGGCATCAACGTGGTTCAGGGACTGGGCGATTTCCAGGAGAAGCACCTCATCCCTTAAAAACAGGGGGGAGACCATGATGCGGACCCTGGCGCTGTCCCCGGCAGATACCGTCCTGATAACCGCATTCCCCGCGAAACCCTGGTCAATCAGCGAAGGGCTTACCGGCAACTCCTGGTCTCCGAGGTTGTCCGATTTCACCACCACGTTTCCGTTCCGGTCTATGAGCTGGATATAAATCCCCGGCAGGGCAAACTCGTTTATCGGGGGGAGCCTGGAGTGGATTACATCATAGTCCAGGTGCTCCGGGATTTCCCCGGCATTGAGCGTGCCATGGACCCTGGCGGACTGTACCCGGAGGTTATCATCCACCTGGTTATAGAGATACCGGTCCAGCAGGAAAAGGAGCACCGTGCCGGACAGGAAAAGTATCACCAGCAGGATGAGAGAGAACCACAGCGTCAGCCGCCAACGGATGGGCACCCTGCTACTCCTTGAGCACGTAGCCCACGCCCCGGACGGTATGAATCAGCCTTGGCCGGCTTCCGCTTTCCAGCTTTGAGCGCAGGTAGCGGACGTAGACCTCGATGACATTGGACTCGCCCTCGAAATTATATCCCCAGACGCGGTCATAGATAAGGTCTCTTTTCAGCACCTGGCGCGGGTGACGCATGAATAGCTCAAGGAGGTCAAACTCCTGTGCGGTCAGCGGTACGGTATCCTGGCCGCGTTTGACTTCGCGCGTGGCGGTGTTCAGGGTGAGGTCACTGAAACGAAGGACTTCTTCTTCCTTGGGTTGGAGCCTTCTCAGCAAAGCGCGCACCCTTGCCAGCAGCTCATCGAATGCAAAAGGTTTCACCAGGTAATCATCGGCGCCGCTTTCCAGTCCGGCTACCTTATCCGCGACGGTCCCCTTGGCTGTCAGCATAAGTATGGGCACGTTTCCGCCGCCGCGCAGCCTCCGGGCAACTTCCAGGCCGTCCATGCCCGGCATCATCACATCGAGGATGACCAGGTCTGGGGCCTTTTCCCGCGCGATGGCCAGTGCTTCCGTACCATCAGCGGCGGTATCGATGGCGTAGCCTTCGTAGGCAAGGCCCCTTTTGACAAAACTGACTATTTCCGGGTCATCATCCACCACTAATATGCGCATGTCACTCTTTTTAATTTACTGGTCCTCTTTCCATGATAGGTTGTGGCAAATCCGCGGTCAAGTAAAGCCGGGAAAGGGTTCTGCTCAGTCCTGGTTGTCTTTTGCGAGAAGCGCAGTGACGAAGCAATCTCTGCTCCGTTCGCTTGGGATTGGTACGCGGTGCTCGCAAATGATACTAACAAGGAATGAGCATACTCTGTTGAAACGGAATGAAGGGCTCTGTTATACTTTGGGGCGGCGGGGTGTGGCGCAGTCTGGTTTAGCGCGCAGCGTTTGGGACGCTGAGGCCGGTGGTTCAAATCCACTCACCCCGACCAGTATTCACACACTCCCCATCAGCATTTTGAGTCCCTTGAAATTCAGCTTCAGGTCGTTCAGGGACTTCAGGCGGGTAAGTCTCTGCCAGAGGTAGGCGGGGCGCAGGTAGAACTCGCGGTAGGCCTGCCAGGTCAACTTCTTTAATTCTTCCCTGGAGAGCGCGCCGTTCTCAAAGAGGGGGATAGGCTGGCTTTCCGCTCCGGCATAGACAAAGGCTTCCCACGGGATTTCTTTCCCTTTTTCCCCCAGAAGCTCGTAAAGCTCGGTGCCGGGGAAGGGAGTGGTTACGGAGAACTGGGCATAGTCCAGCTTCAGTTTCTTGGCGAAATCAATCGTCTCCCGCACGGTCTCTGCGGTCTCTCCCGGAGAGCCGAGCATGAAGTAGCCGATGGTCTGGATGCCGGCCTCTCGTGTCCATCTCACGGCCTCTGACACCTGCTCAAGGGTGATGTCCTTGTGAAGTGTCTTGAGTATTTCCGGGTTGGCCGACTCGATGCCGTAAGCGATGAAATAGCAGCCCGACTTGCGGAAAAGCCGGAGCATCTCCTTGTCCACCAGGTTGACCCGTGATTCGCAACTCCAGTGAAGCCTGATGCCCTTTTGCACGAGCCCTTCCGCGATGGCGCAGGCCCGCTTCCTGTTCAGGGTGAAAACGTCATCGTAAAAAGCGATTTCCTTCACGCCGAACCGGGTGACCAGGTATTCAATCTCCGCCAGCACCCGTTCCGTGCTCTGGGCGCGGAACTTATTGCCGAAGATGGGCTTGGAGCAATAGGCACAGTGGTAGGGACAACCGCGACTGCTAATCAGCGCCGCCGAGGGTGTGGCAAGGCCGTGCGGGGGGTGGGGGTGATAAGCTCGCAGCGGCAGGAGGTGATACGCCAGGAACGGAAGAGATTCGAGGTCGATTTCGTTCATAGAGGGTGGGGTAGAGTGAATCCGGTAGGGCTTGCGGAAGGTGATGCCGGGCACATCATCGAGGTTTCTCTTCTCTTCGATAGCCTTGAGAAGCGTCAGGATGGTTTCCTCCGCCTCGCCGCGGACGATGATATCGATATCCGGAGACTTGGTTAAAGTCTCTTCCGGCAGCAGGGTAGCATGGGCGCCGCCCAGGATAATAGTCCTTTCCGGGTTTATCTTTTTCAGGTAGCGCGCCACCGCTATCGCTCCACTGACCGTCGGCGTCATGGCCGTCAGCCCGACAACATCCGTATCGTCGACCATTGCGGCGACCTGGTCCGGCGGTATTTTTAAGGCGTTGGCATCGATGACTTTAACCGGATAGCCCGCCTTCTCCAGTACCGCCGCCAGCAGCGCCAGGCCCATAGGGACCTGGGGGTAGCGGGTGGTGTGTGGCGGATTGATTAAGGTTACCTTTAGCATGATTGGTTCACCTTTAGCATGATTGGTTCAATTATAACTTTCAAACGAGAAAATAGGCAAGGCGTGATTTTCTTTCCCCACCCGATGCCCACCCTTGCGGCGTCAGCGGCTTATCCCGCCGGACCCCCAAACCGAGAGAGGGAACAGGGTAGTTATCACCTAATATTGACGGGCAAACTGCGGGGACCTGGTTGGTTTGACAAGCTGAATAAAATACAGTAAACTGGCTGGAGATTTAAGGAAAACAGTTGCCTATTTCCGTATTATTTCCGTATTTTAACTATGGGTTTTGAAACGCAGGATGTCGCCAGGAAAGTAAAAACCATATTGAAGATACTGGGGGATTCTCCGGAGCCTCTGGGCGCGCGCGTTATCGCGCACCACCTTCATGAGTCCGGTATCGAGCTCGGGGAAAGGGCGGTGCGTTACCACCTGAAGCTTATGGACGAGCAGGGACTGACCCGCCTGGTAGGCCGGAGGGACGGCCGGGTGATTACGGACAAGGGGAAAGAAGAGGTTGCCAGCGCGCTGGTCAAGGACAAGGTCGGCTTTGCCATATCCAAGATAGACTTGCTCTCTTTTCGCACTACCTTCGACCCGGTGAAGCGTACCGGTCTCATTCCGGTCAATGTCTCCTTTTTCTCTGAAGAAGATTTTCCAAAGGCGCTAAACATAATGAAACCGGGGTTTGAGGCCGGACTCTGCGTCAGCGAGCTGGTAAAGGCGGTTGATGCCGGGCAAAGCCTGGGAGACCTGGTTGTGCCGAAAGGGATGGTGGGACTGGCCACGGTCTGCAGTATCGTCTTCAACGGTGTACTGCTCAGGGCCAGTATTCCGGTCTCCTCCCGGTTTGCCGGTATCCTCCAGGTAAGGAACCGGAAGCCGCTGCGTTTCGTGGAGCTAATCCATTACGCCGGGTGCTCTCTCGACCCTTCCTCTATTTTTATCCGCGCCCGCATGACAACGGTGAACGATGTTATCAGGACCGGCAGCGGTAACCTCCTGGCAAATTTCCGGGAGATTCCCGCCCCCAGCCGCCCCATGGTCGAAGAGATTATGGAACAGCTGAACCGGGCCGACCTCAAGCTGGTGATGGCCATCGGTGGGTCAGGCGAGCCGGTCTGTGAGGTCCCGGTGGAACTGAACAAGATTGGCCTGGTGCTGCTGGTGGGCTTGAACCCGGTGGCCCTGGCCGAGGAAGCCGGATTTGAGGCGGACAACCGGACCATGAGCACCGTCATGGAATACGAGGAATTAATTCAATATAAGGAGTTGCTGGATGCAAGAGGTTAAAATCATTCCCTGTCTTGACGTGAAAGACGGGAGGGTGGTGAAGGGGGTCAAGTTTGTCAACCTGCGGGACGCCCGCGACCCCGTGGAAGCGGCGAAGGCTTATTGCGACCAGGGGGCGGACGAGCTTGTTTTTCTGGATATTATGGCTACCGTGGAGGACCGCGCTACCCGGCGGGAGTGGGTGAAAAGGGTCTGTGATGTGGTTACCGTACCTTTCGCCGTCGGCGGGGGTATCAGCAGCATTGAGGATATGGAAGAGTTGTTCAACATCGGCGTGGACAAGGTCTCCATCAATACCGCCGCGGTAAGGAACCCGGAGTTGATTAAACAGGCCTCGGAGAAGTTCGGTAAGGAAAAATTGGTCGTGGCTATCGATGGCAAAAAGAACCCGGCAGGCGGTAAGCTGCCGCGCCTGGAAGTCGTCGTCAAGAGCGGCGAAGAAGGAACCGGCCTGGACATCGTGGCCTGGGCGAAGAAGGTGGAGGGCTTGGGAGCGGGTTCCATCCTGCTCACCAGCAAAGACGCAGACGGCACCAGGGCGGGCTATGACCTGGAGATGACCGCGCCGGTGGCGGAGGCGGTGGCCATTCCCGTGACCGCTTCCGGCGGCGCGGGAACGCTGGAGCACCTTTACGAAGGGGTGGTCAAGGGCAAAGCATCGGCGGTGCTGGCCGCTTCCATTTTTCACTTCGGGGAAATCTCTATCCCGGAAGCCAAGCGATATTTAAAAGAACGGGGGATACCCGTAAGGATGTGAGACTGGCAGGGGTAGATTGACATAAAAATATATTATAGCAATTATTCAAACAAAAGGAGAAAGGAGTTCCCATGAATCTGCAAAGACCAAACGCTAATGAGGCTACCCGGACGGTAAACCGTTCCCGGAGCGTGGTCCCGATGAGCGGCATCTGCAGCCGCTGTCTTGACGGCTGCACGGGCAATTGCGAGGCTTTCAAGGCAACATTCCGGGGCAGGGAATTGATTTACCCCGGGCCGTTCGGTGATATTACCGCCGGCGGTGACAAGGACTATCCCATCGATTACTCTCACTTCAATATCCAGGGCTATGCCATGGGAGCAAGGGGTTTGCCGGAGGGTGTTGCCGGCGGGCCGGATACGGCCACTTTCCCCGGGGTGAATACCGAGACCGATTACGGCCGGGACATCAAGGTCAAGATGAAGGTGCCCATTTTCACCGGCGCTCTCGGCTCGACTGAGATTGCGCGTAAAAACTGGGAGAACTTCGCCATCGGAGCCGCCATCAGCGGCATAACCCTCGTCTGCGGCGAAAACGTCTGCGGTATCGACCCCAAGCTGGAAAGGGATAAAAACGGCAAGGTAACGCTGGCCCCGGATATGGACCGGCGTATTGAAATCTATCGCCGCTACCATAGGGGCTACGGAGAAATCCTCGTGCAGTTGAACGTCGAAGATACCCGCATGGGCGTTGCCGAGTACGTTCATCAGAAGCATGGTCTGAACACCATCGAGCTTAAGTGGGGACAGGGCGCCAAGTGTATCGGCGGTGAGATTAAGGTGGGTTCCCTGGAGCGCGCCCTTGAGCTCCAGAAGCGCGGCTACATCGTCACCCCGGACCCGTCCGACCCGATTAACCAGGCCGCCTTCAAGGACGGCGCTATCAAGGAGTTCGAGCGTCACAGTAGACTGGGCTTCATCTCGGAAGAGGGCTTCTTTGCCGAGGTAGAGCGTCTTCGCAAAATCGGATTCAAGCGCATCACCTTGAAGACCGGAGCCTACAGCCTGCGGGAGTTGGCCATGGCGCTCAAATGGGGTTCCAAGGCTAAAATTGACCTGCTCACCATTGACGGCGCTCCCGGCGGGACGGGGATGAGTCCCTGGCGCATGATGGAGGAGTGGGGAGTGCCCAGCCTCTATCTCCATGCCACCGCCGCCGAGTTCGCCCGGAAGCTGGCGGACAAGGGGGAGCGTGTTCCGGACATTGCCTTTGCCGGCGGATTCAGCAGCGAGGACGGAGTCTTCAAAGCGCTGGCGATGGGCTCGCCTTTCGTCAAAGCGGTCTGCATGGGGCGCGCCCTGATGATTCCCGGTATGGTGGGTAAGAACATCCAGCTGTGGCTGAAAGAAGGCAAATTGCCGAATACGGTCAGCCAGTTTGGCGCCACTCCGGAGGAAATCTTCGTCAACTATGAGGACGTCAAGGCACTCGTGGGAGCTGACGAGATGCAGAACATCCCTCTGGGCGCGCTGGGTATCTACAGTTACTCCGAAAAGATAAAGGTGGGACTGCAGCAGATAATGGCGGGCGCCCGCTGCTTCAATGTCCCGTCTATCTCGCGGCGTGAACTGATGTCATTGACCAGAGAATGCGAAGAGGTAACCGGCATCCCTTATGTCACGGAGGCCTACCGCGAAGAGGCACTCGCGGTACTGAATAGCTAACAGATGAGGTAGGCAAGAGCAGAGGGCGGGTCCCAGCCCTGAACCAACCGGGACCCGCCCTCATTTTAATGGTGACGTACGGTCTGCGATGGTCTTGGGAAAATCGGTCCCGTACTCCGGGGACTAGAAGTTCCATCCTGCTGGTTTTGTTTGCTCCCGGTCGGTGGGAGAAAAAGAGCAGCCGCGAGGGTGGGTCAGGGTGGGAAGAAAGTCAAGGGGAGGGGAGGGACATTCCCGGAACTACCAGAACCGAATAAAACCATCCTGCTTTCATTTTGACACTCAACGATTTTGGCGTTACAATTAGAGCGTCATGCGGGAGTAACTCAGTGGTAGAGTCCCTGCCTTCCAAGCAGGTTGTCGCGGGTTCGAGTCCCGTCTCCCGCTCCACAAAGCTGGGCGACTACCTGCATAGGTTAGGGAGGCAAAGCTAGGACAAAGCTGATGGCGACTACCTGCATAGGCAGGAAATAACGATAATAGGACTGACCGCAAATGAATAATGAAGCGCAATTTGGAGGCTCTAAAACCGCAGGACTTGGTTGATGGTCTGTTATTCTCCTTACAGGCGGAAGGCAGGTCAGTCCGAACCATCGAGTACTACAGGGATTTACTCAACACCTTTTTGAACTATGCCCGGTGCAATGACCTACCGGATGTTAATTTCGTAGGTGCCAAAGAGGTCAGGCAATTTCTCTCATGGGTTGGCTCTCGAACCTGTGAGTATGAAATTGGCAACGGTACGAAACGTGTAAGGCAGGCGAAGCCCACTACAGCTTACCCTTACTTTAGAGCGCTTCGGCGACTATTCAACTGGGCTGTTCAGGAGGGTTATGTTACCACCACTCCTCTAGCCAATATACATTTCAAACCCCCGGCAGCGGCGGTAGTAGAAGGTTACAGGCGCGAGGAGCTACAGCGTCTTCTTGCTGTATGTGACTTGGACATCAAAACAGGTGCTCGTTTCACCGGTATCCGTAACAGAGCCATGCTGCTGCTTTTTATAGATTCGGGGCTGCGCCGGGCGGAGATGGTAAACCTTAGACTGGCTGATTTAAACCTTGAAAATAAACTTGTCCATGTTGTCGGCAAAGGCAACAAACCAGGTATTGCTCCATTCTCACCGAAAACAGCTAAAGCCATCTGGAACTGGCTTCTGGTAAGAAGGGACAGGGCAAAAATTGACCACTTGTGGATTAGTGAGGAAGGGCAGGCTTTCTCTACGCACGGTTTGGTCAGTTGGTTTGCAAGATTGAAGAGCCGTGCCGGAGTGAACAGCCCCGGTGGCGTGCACCGCCTTAGACACACAGCTGCGCTCCAGTATTTAAGAGGTGCCAAGGACTCATTCAAGCTCCAGTTATTCCTCAGGCACAGTTCACTTGAAATGAGTAGAAGATACACTCAGGGTCTTAAAGCCGAAGAGGCAATCGAGGCACACCGCAATGGGGCCAGCCCGGTGGAAGGATTAGGCTTGAGCTGATTTCTTTGCCTCAAATCCAAGTAACCTGTGGGGTGATACAGTGAACAAATCAGAGTTTATAAGTTACTGTCGGCAGCACATAAGTCCCGAGGAAAGCGGGCTTCCCTATCCCTCTGTCGAGGACATAGAGCGCTGGACGAAACACGGCTATTTCCGCTACGCTCCCCAGTACCATAAAGACGATATTCACCTGGTGTTTGCCATCCTGCGAAACGAGAAGGAATTTCGAGAAGCACAAGCCGGAAAAGAGGTGCCTGAGTCCGGGAAAAGGCTGGAACAAGAGAAGGAGCCGTTTAGGGATAAAGAGCCTGTAACTGAATACGAATCTGAGAAATGGAAGCAGCAGATAGCGGATCGGATCAACTCGTCAGAGTTTCAGGATATGGTGGCACTGGCCCGGAAAAGCCTGACGCTGCCCGAAAGCGGCTATCCCCCGCAACAGGCTATCATGTTCCTGTTTTCGGCCAGCCTCGCCGTCTGGTGTAACTACTGCTGGTCACTGGAGACATTCCAGAGGAAGTTCCTGGCCCTGAAAGGCGAAGAAGCGCGAGCTGAATACTTACGCCCGGTCCTGGGAGAGCACGCCCCTCTGTTTGCCAAATACACGATGCCTGAACCACCACGTGCCCAGTGTGTCGACTGGCTGCTCTGCGCCAAGCTGATAGCCGCTCGCCTATCGACCTTTCTCGGCATCGATAATGGCTCCGATATCTTACTTTACCTGCTCTCCCCCGATTTAAGACCTCCGGAATCCTGGCAACTGAAGCCGGTCATAGACGAGGAAGACTCTTCCCGTCGCCAGTTTACCAGATTCATCAGCGCTGTACTCCCCGTCCCGGAGGCGGTGTTATCAGGCCGCGCCATGAACAAAGCCATTCACGCCAGCGTCCGGCTTGCTTTTGATTTGACCAAAGACGATGCGAACTGGGAGCAGATTCGCGCCGCCTACCGGCGCATGTTTCCCTTCTACGAAGCCGTCTTCCCTGATACACTACGAATGAGAGCCAGGCGAGCCGTTGAAGACCTACCTTATGCCGATATGCTCAAGTTTGTTATGGACTTCTTCGCTGCCAAACCAGTCAAAGAAGAACCTCCGAGTCTCCTTTGACCTGTAAGAGATTGTAAAGCTTACGCCCGCCAAGACCTCCCGGTGACTACTCTCCCATCCACCGGGAGGTTTTTTTATGCCCGGCGAACGTTTTCACCCCATTTCGTTCGGATAGACTTTCTTTAAAAAGCGGAGAGATTTCAATGGCAAAGTTCAGAATCAGGGTTGATAAGAGGACAGGCGTAACCTACTTCCCCCAGGAAATCCGCCGGGAAGGGTTTGTCGGGGAAATCGAAGGCCTGCCCAATGCCCTTACTTTTACCCTCATCAAGCCGGGGACAAACCTGGTTGATGTCGCGAAAAGCTTAAGAATCGTTTTGCGGGACATAGAGCTAAGGCTACAGGAGCAACGTCATGGAGATAAAAATGTTTGAGAATGATGAGGATATCACGCAGCTTACCGTCAAGCAGGCGGGACAGCGGGGCGGCAGTCGCACCCTGGAGCGACACGGACGGGAACACTTTCAGGCAATCGGCAGGAAGGGCGGCAAACGAACGTCTAAGCTCTACCGTGAGTTATTGAGTGATTTCGGCAAGAGAGGTGGCTGGCCGCGCCGGCCTGCTCTCGATGAATACATGGGGGAAGGAGCCGGGAAGAAAAAGGAGGCGTTGCGGTCGGTCCGCCCGGCTCCTCCCCCACCCACAATAGTACAGGACGAGGGGTGAATCATGATAGTCCAATGCCCCCACTGCGGTCAAACGGTGTCGGTGAATGGTTTAGGACGCAAACCGCTGAATATCCCGCTCAAAAACGTTCTTGAGTCGTTGCAGGCGCACCCTGACGTTAGCTCGGCGGCGCGGGAGCTTAATTGCAGTCCTTCGTACATATTCGGTGTCTTAAAGAGAAACGGTTTGAAACTTAATGAGGGAATCAGGGGAGCTAAGTGATTATTCTGCGGGTGCTGTCCGGAACCCCAGGGAGAGGAATTATTCAGTCTGGAAAGACATGGGGAGGGGTGACCGGGTAGGGGGTATCTAATGGGGCTTATTAACAGGTCAACACGCAAGCTTGTTAAAAGCGGTTCCATCGTATAGGTAGGTTGGTGGGTTGATACGTTAAAGGAGGGAATTATATGCGATTTGTCTATGGATATGCCACGGATGTCGATGAAGCCGTAGCCCTGGCACTTCGCGAGGCGGGCCGGGTCGACATGACTCAAGAAGCTGCCGATCTTTTTCTAACGTCGATAGATACCACCAGGCTCCGGACAGACGCAGAGAAGGCGGTGGATACCGAGGTACGCCGCCGGTACGGCCGTAACGCCCGCTGGCAGGGCGAGTTGTATTTTGTGCCGCTGCCGCGGCTGCGGTATGAAGCGTTGCCGGTACCGCTGCTAATGTTCAACCTTCAGCCATATCTGGTGGCAGGATTAGCTATCCTTAATATTGACCGTTCGCCTTATATTAATCTGGCAGGTCCTATCGGCAAACCGGAGAAGCTGATATTACCGCTGGAGTTCCTGCAGGCGATGCTGGATGAAAGACTGGACAGCTTCCAGATCGTAGCCAAAGACGGCACCCACACCAGCTGGAAGGTGCCCTTCTTACAGGAGCCGCTGCGCCTCCCTGACGAGTTCCTGGCTGACCTCGCCTGGGACCTGAATAGGAAGTCGGTGCCTTCCTGGCTTCTGGGATTTGGTGATAATGGCAGGGGCGTGATGCCCCAGGTAGCAGGCAGCCTGCTCGGACTCCAGTTCCGCACCACGACCAAAACCTCTCCGCCAGATAAACAGGTCTGGAGCCAGGATGATGTCATGGAGACGCTTATCCGGATGTTTGGTGCCTTGAAAGCCAGAGCACTACTCAACCAGGCATTACCTTATCTCAAGGCAGATATGACTAACGAAGAGGCCATCCGACTGATTATTCAGATGGCTGGCAAGGAGAGCTAAGCTATGGAAAACAAGATTACCACCGAAGAACTGGGGCAGATAATCAGGGCGGCGCGGGTACTGTCTACGGACTTTGACGAGGAGCAGGTTCAATCGCTGTCTTACGCCTGGCAGCAGCTGAAGGATAACGGCTTTCTGGACGCTGTCTGGGGGATGGTCCGCCTTCAGCAGGAGCAGGGAATCTCCTGCTCGGGAGCCCTGGATGCGAATAAGGAGCTTCTGAAACAAAAGAAGAGACTGGAAAGCGAGCTGGCCATCCTTGGAGAGCGGGTGAAGCTGGAGCAGAGCAGACGTAACGAGGCCATAAAGGTAAACCAGCAGCTGACAAGTCAAATCAACACGGCTAAAAACGAGCTTCAGGCGATTCAGAGCGATACTGAGGCGGAAGTTGCGCACTTATCATCCTTTCAGGAGAACGCTGAAAAGAAAAAGAGAAGCATCGAAAAAAAGCTTGAGCGATGTAAAAAGGACGCTGGCGTCACCGCGGCAGAGATTGCGGCGGCCGGCCAGTTAAAAGCCGAGGTGGCAAAGAGCGGTTTCAGCCTGGAGACGATGCTCGGGTTGGCTGGGGAGTTTGCTCCCTATCAGGATGCCGGAGACAGGTTGACCGAAGCCCTCAAAAACAGCCGGACCCTCACCGAACACGTCGGCGCCTTGGAACGGGAATCAGCAGAGAAGAAAAAGGATGTTGCCGTTGAAACAGAGCAACTGATATCTCAGCGGAATAACAAACAATCCCAGGTCGACCAGCTCCAGAAGACCTGTCATAAACTTGAGATTTACCTTGAACAATTACATGCGGACGTTGACGAGGAACAGGGCTTGAGGCAATTCCATGTGCGTTATAGCCCCTTCACCGACCTCCTGGAATACCTGATGAGCTGGAAATCAATCTATTCCTGGCGCTGCGACAATTCGCTGTGTGCGCCGTATGCCGGTATTCCTCGCTTTTTGACGGATAGAATGGTAGGGAAATGCCCTCATTGCGGTCTGAGTTTGATTAACCCCGAACCGTGGTCTTCGAGTCCCTGAACTTACCCGAAGGGGCAGAATTAGCAACCATTTTGGAGTATGAAATATGCCAAGAAAATCGAACAAAGGACGCGGCTCCAAAAGGCAGCCGACCGAGTATTATTTGCCATGTGATTGCGGGGCTCGAGCCCGGGTCTATGCCATCGAAGGGAAAGGGTACATGGCGCATTGTGCCGCCTGCGGCAAGCTTATCTTCTTCCAGAACGAAGACTTATTGGAGCGAGTTAAATACGGTGGTCTCTTGTGCCCCCACAATCCGGAAAGAAAGCCCTGCCCGGGCGGTCATACTTCCTGGTGCTTGATATGCCGGGTAAGGACGTTTTACCGGGACAGCGCCTGAGAATACAGCCGCTTTAATCCTGCATCTTACATTATTCGATTTGCCCCTATGTCGGCGGTAGCTGAGGGCAACCATTCCCAGACCGCCTTCTTGCCGCCTCCTCACTTTACCCACGCCTGTTATTTCCAACCTTTCAATCAGTATCCCCAATTGGCATTATTAACCTGCTGCTAAATCAGGGCTGTCCTGGCTTTCCAGGGGCTTTCTGTTGCTGTTTTTTGATTGAAGCCTCTCGGGGTGAAGGGGCTGTGAAACTAGCTACTTCTTGATAGAACACAAAGGCGCTTTTTGTGTGATGATGAAGCTGGAAACACGTTTTTGTATGTGAGCACTTTAACAATTTAATAACGTCAAGCCCGACCTGAACGCTTGCCCTGAAAGGGGGTCAAGCGATGGTAACAGCGATAACAGCAGCACCAAACGGCGATAACGGCAATCCACAAGGTCATTGTAGCCGTTGCGGTAAAATCTGGACACGAATTGAAAGGCAGGGCGTTTGTCCGTGGTGTGGTAACTCCGCAAGCTGCCAGTCCACAAGGGCAAAGCCCCGCCATACCAAGTCTAGCCGAAGGCATAACCAAAGGCAAGACGACCACAATGGTAACGGCTACGACCAGCTACAGGGCGAATGGCTGACCTACTATAAAGTAGCCTTGCCGATAGCCAACAGTGTTCCTGACCGAGAAGACTTGCTCCATACCATAATAAGCAACCTAGCCGATGCTGGCAGAAGCAACGGACACAAGCCCGATAATCATAGCTGGATGTATAGAATTGCCAGCTTCACCAAAGCCCGATACTGGAGAGAACACTACAAGCGAACCAACGGCTTAACCTGTGGCAACTGTAGCAAAGCTCAAAGGGCAAAGTGTAAAGAGGATAACCTTTATAGCCAATGCCCGAAACTGGTCAAGATAGAGAGCCTGCACAAACCTATCATAGACAGTCAAGGCAATCTAACCGAACTCGGAGAGCTGATAGCAGACGACAAAGCCCTGGACATAGACGCTTGGATTGACGCTCGGACATTCTTACTCGGAGCGCCAGAACGTCTACTCACTATCGGGGCAAAGATACGAGATAGCATAGCCCTAACCAATGCCGAAATGATTTACCTTTGCCGATGGCGAAAGCGAGAACAAATAAAACTGGTTTAGGGTGAAAGGTTTTAGCCCTTTTCCGCAAATTATATAGTGGCAGCACGTTTAGGCTAGCGTATCGCGGCTAGACGCAAGCTGACTACTCGGCGAAGCTGGCAGCCTTGCCCACTAGCCAGATAGCCAAAAGGGGTGAATAAACTTGGAACAACTGAATATCGTGGGCAAGCGTTCAGGGGATAGCGGCTTTGTAGCTCATAAGGCTACACTGGTAAACGCCCTTTCCCGTGTTTTAGCTGACCGTGTTATGGTCGGCGACTTCACGGTGGGGCGTAAAGGCTTTCTCGGTTACGTTAAGGCTCTGGCGGGTAGCAACATCATCCGAGTAATACCCGCCAACGCTGCTGATAGCGTATCGCATGGCAGCGGAAAACGGCTGAAAGTAACCTGTGGCAGCAATACCAGCTACCTTGAGGACTTGGCTTGGGTGGGTGAGAAAACACCGCTCACCTTATGCGAGGTCAGGGTAAGCTCCAAACGCATAGTCCAGCCCAATATCGGCGGACTGGAGCTGGCGGAAGCTCTTAACAGGGTGATACCCTTCACCGCCAAAGAGGACAACAGACCTGTTTTACAGTGTGTCCTCTTCAAAGCGGTTGAGGGTAAGCTCACGCTGGTAAGTGCTGACGGCTTCAGACTGGCGGTGGTAACGCTGGATTGTGATGTTGAGGGGCAAGCCCTGATACATCGTGATGAGCTAAGGGGGATTGCCAATGCCCTGCGGAAAGCGCATCGGGTTGCCCTGAGCTTTGAGCAAAGCGGGGATAGCCTAGACGGAACGAGCCTTGTCATTGACACCGAGCTAATGCGGTATAAGTGGCGGGGTGCTGATGGGCAATTCCCCGACTATGAGAAGCTCATACCTGCCGAGGCGAATATCACCGCTCACCTTGACACGGTGGAAGCTGGCAAGGCGATTGCCTCACTCAAAGCCCTTGCCGACAGCAAGTCCTACCCGATAGACCTGCACCTAAACGGCGGTATCGTGATGTCCAGTCCTGATGACAAGGGGGAAGTCACCATGCCAGCCGATATTGAGGGCGGGGAAGTCAGGGTGAGAATTGACGGCGCATACCTCACGGAAGCCCTGAAAGCCTGTGGTGGCATGGTGGACTTCAAGCTCACCGATGGCAAGTCGTCAGTCCTGTTTGCCGTTGACGGCTATCAACTGGTGGTCATGCCCATGCTGACAGGTGAAGCTAAGGCGGGGGACAGGGCGGAAGGGGAAGCAAAGCCAGAGGACACCGAGGCAACCGAGCCAGAGGCAGAAGCGGAAACCGCCGAGGAAAGCGAAAACACCGAGGGCGAGCAATCCGAGGTTGAGGAAGCCGAGGAAGCCGAGGCGGTAGCCGAAGCGGAAGCGGTAGTCAAAGCCGAGAAGCCGAAGCGTAACCAAAAGAAAGAGAAAGTAGCCGTAGCCTAAAGAACGCTTGACCAAACAAGAAAGAAGCGCACATGAGGAGCGTAACAGCTCTTTTTGTGCGCTTTTTTTGTGTGCGGGAAGGGGGAAGTTATGACCTCAACAATGCACAGGCTAACCCACGCTGGCAATGGCAACAGCGAATCCCTGGACTACGACCGACTGCCGGAGCCCTGGCGGGAATGGGCAAAGATTGCCAAAAACTTCATTTGGACATTGGACAACCAGTGGGATAGGGAAGACCTGCTGCAAAACATAATAGTGAGGCTAGCCGAGGTCGCCGAAGTATATCGACAGAGGGGGATACCTTTCAATAAGGGAGCCTGTATCAAGGTAGCGGAGTATACCCGCCTGAGATTCTATCACCAGAAGAAACGGTGGAAGCGTGTCTACTCAGTAAGCCTGAACAGCATGGTGAGAGACTCTGACGGCAACGAAACGGAGATGATACAGACAATCCTTGACGAGAAGGGGATAAATCAGGAAACCTGGCTGGACTTCAAAAACTACTTCCTGAGCCGACCTCAGAGGGAGAGGCGAGCCATACGCAAGCTGATAACCGAGAACTGGCGCAACCCATCGGGGTATGACTGGAAGCTGATAAAGCGGTTTAGAACGGATGCCAAAGTGACACTTACCTAAAAGACCAGATAATAACATACACTAAGGGCCGGAGTGAAATCCGGCCCTTCTTTTTTGTCCTGGGCAGGCAGGACTTATATGATGGCAGCTTTCCATCCTGCCATCTTCGCCTAATACCGGTGGGTTAGCGGTTACCTGCCCGGTCAACATTATAACACAGGGAAGATTACCCACTTTAAAGGCTCATCTTCCCTCCCCCACTAAAGCACGCCAATCAATCTAGCATAACCGAGAACAAAGAGAAGGTAAGCGCCGTTGCTCACCAGTGTAACAATGACAAAAGCCCTTACGCCTTGAGCGGTGCTCACGCCTAGCTTGTTAAGGTGCCTGAGGGCAAAGGTGAGGACACTGGCGGCGCCGAACATTATTACCAGAAGGAACAGGGCTATCGCCTGTGCCCCGAAAGAAAACACGAAATATAGGATAGCCCCGGGCACGAACAGGAGCGCGTTCCATCCTACATAGGTTAGAGACAATCGCCATAAGCCCTTGGCTTTCCTATCTCTCCCCAGCAGGCGGGGCATCAAAAAATACCATGCAAGAATCCAGAACAAAGCGGCGACAACCAGCCCGATGAAGAAAGCCGTTTGCGTTCCCGCTCGCCTGAGGCTTGTTCCCAGCCCGGTGCCAGAGCTCGGGTTGACTGTTATCAATATATCTTCCGCAGCGTTGCTGTTAGCGTAGGTTAGCCGCCAGATGTCCAGCCTCCCGCGAAAAGGATAGATAGACACATCGGTCGCCTTGGCCAGCGCGTAGGCCGCCTCCTCACCCGAGTCGGCGATGCGCGGCTCATAAGACCACTGTTTCTTGATGAATCCAGAACGGTTCGCGCCCAGCTTCGGGTATTGCACGGCGAAGTCAAGTTCCTCTGGCACCAGAACATAGACCCTGGTCATCTCAATGGGGTGCGCCCAGGCGGCTCCAGTCCCCAGCGGGTAAGCGTATGTCGCCCCAGACTCGGACGTAGCTAGGGTGGTCTGCCATGAGAGGTGCAATCCTGGCTCGCCGGTCGGTTCGGCACTCTCACTCGCAGACCCCGTAGCTGTCTGCTGAGGCTGAGTGCGTAAATTCACCACGGCTATCTGCTGGCCCCGGAGGCGGGACAGCGTTTCCGTCACCGACGGGTCAAGACCGGTGGTGCTGATGAGTGCTTCAAGGTCGGTGGACTCCTCGAGCCCGAAGATACTGACCTCCGAGCTTTCTGTCTGGAAGGTCGATATGGGCGGAGGCGCCTCGGCGCAGCCGGTGAACAGGAGAGGCAACCACAGGGGAGTAAGCCATACCCCGTTGGTGAGCAGCGCCCCGGCAAACAAGTATTGCATGAGTGCCCGGTCTTGGCGCCAGGATAGAAAGAGCGTCATGTCCAGTTTATTGGTCAACTGTTCATTGAAGACGAGTGAGTCCTGTTCCCGGACACCGAATCCATCAGCTTTCACACCCAACGGAACGAAAAAGACAATCTCGTGAGACTCTCCGGTCTGGTCCAGAATGGAAATGAAGAGGTCAACAGAGGCGGTATCTGTATCATGGAACTGGATGACGGCTACCTGCTGCCCCTCTTTGAGCTTGGCGAACAGGCTGGGGTCAACCATTGGCCCGCCGTCAGCCCTGGCAGGAAGGGGCCAGGCTGTGAATATGACCGCCAACAAGATGGCGAGTGAAATGCTCAGCTTTTTCATAGGCCCCTCCTTGGTAAATTATTCTACTCTTTGCCACGTAATAAGGCTATCTTCTCCTCGATCTCAGAGATGATAACGGATTTTCCTTCAAGGTTAATCGTGTTACCACCCCGGAAGCTGAGCTTGCCCTGCATGGCGCCGGTAACCCTGAAGTATCCAGCGGGGTCAAATCCGTCCGGAGGTGCAACATCAGATTCCATCTGGTATAAAAACAGGACTACTTCCTCATCCAGGGTAAAAACCGGCTCATCCTCGACCCACATTTCCACCTCTCCGACCCGTCCGCCACGTACCATGACCACTATGTATGGGGACTGGGACTGGCCGTACAGGTAACGCTCGACCTCGATGACCACGTCGGTAATTATATTCTTTTGTTCTTCATCGACCTGCCGCGAAGGGAAAATGTCGACCACTTTGCCGATGACCACAGCATCCGACTTTTCAACTAGGTCCTCTAAGGTAAGCCTTATCATTAACCCACTGACGGATATCCCGCTTTCGCCCGGTTTCGGCTCGATTTTTGTCGTAGTAATCCCGTGGTTGCCGACATACGGTTCTGTAACCACTTCTATCGTGCAAGGAATGGTACCATAGTCTTTGCCGTTAATCTCTAATCCTATTTTCAAAGCGTATTCTCCCAGGGTCATGTCCGGGGCGATTTCAACAACCAGCACCGAAGCCCCGGCGCTGGGACCGCTCCACTGCATGCCGTCGGTGAGTATGATGCCTTGCGGCACATCATCGGCGTACAGGGTCAGGCTGTTTAAATCTTTGCCCGGTATTATCGCCTTGATGACATTATTTCTGGTCTCCCCGGCGGTCGTTTCTATATGACTCCTGTAATATATGTGGGCCTCATCCGAACCGCTGCCCAGAAAAGCCTCGGAAACCTCTATCGGCGGCCACGGGTTTTCAACGCCCTGCTGGTGCACATTAGCGCGGTAAGCCGGACCACCGCCGGGCACCGGCATGATGTCGTCTGGTGCTTCCTGTTCCGCCTGGAGTATACCCATATCGTTAACCAGTATCGGTATGCGGGTTTCAATTTCATCTGTTTGACATGCGGCGACAGGCAGCAGTCCAATCAGCATAATAGCAGCTACACTAAATACCAGCTTCTTCATTTTCCTATCCTCTTTTACAAACTCAGCTCGGACTGCTGTGTCTGCCCAGTGCGAAGGCGAGATACAGTAGCAGACCTAGCGGGAACATGAACACTATCAGTAATACAAATATCAAAGCAGTTGAGTCCGATATTCCCCTTTTTCGAGCATCCCGAAATATCAAATATGCCACCAGGCAATGATAATCAGAAGCACAGACAAGAGGGCAAGTTCATATGGACCGAAACGTCCTAACATATTCTTATACCTCCCTCCGACTATAAGATTCAGTCTCTGATATTTTCCTGGTAGACCTCCTCAGTTACCATGGCAAGAGTCCTGAGCCTGCCGTATATCTCATTCAATGGAGACGGCATATCCGGATAGGTTTCGCCGTTATCAGGAGTAAGATAGCCAAAGGCGGTCACAGTTTTACTCAGGTTCTCGCTATTTATGGAAATCGTGAAACTCATATCGCCCGTGCGGAAGCCGCCGCCTGAAATAGGTTCTCCAGGGAATTGATAGTACTCGTCCATCTCATCTAGACCGCTGTTCTCCAGGTACGCCAACAGACTATCCATCTGTGGTTGTGTAAATTTACCGGTACTCCACGTCCTGGTAGGGTTGCCTCCGGCCGGCCGCAAGCCTTTTTCCTCGACATAGATAATGCTCCCATCCTCAAAAATGTAAAAGTATTTAAATTCTCCCCTCATGACGTAATCGAGCCGCTCGTAAACGACCGGGTTGCCTTCAGGAATATCGATTTGAGGCGGTGATTTTGCCAGCATCCATATGCCACCCCCGATTGCTACCAGCCCGATAACCAGCAGAATGTAGAGGATTCTCTTATTAGACATGATGTTTCCCCTTACGCAGGAAGCGGAATCTATATGAAAGTAGGATCAATGCACCCCCTAAGAGATAGCAAATAGTAATGGCCAGAAAGAAATAATCAGGGCTTGGCTCCAAAGACGGGATTAGGATTGAAGCTAAAAAGTAGAGTAAGGCGCTAACCGATAATCCCGATGCAATCAACCCTCCAACAAAAGGCCATTTCCAGCTTATGAAAGTGATGACGATAGCGGGGAAGCTAATAATCACAAAAAGCCAGACATCAAAAGAAAAATGCGGGTTTACATTGTAAATATACGAATATGCGAAGACATAAAAGGTGGCAATGACCACTCCGATGAGCATCGTAAATAGTCCCGCCTTACCTAATTTTGACATCATCTCAGTCGCTTATCCCCCTGATGTTCATCACAGTAGTAGCCTCCACCGGCACCGTGACCCACTCATCGCCAGTGGATAGATCATAGTCTATGCGCTCGGTATAAGGGAATGACCTGCTGTAAGTGAAATTGACGGCCTCGTTACGGTCGGTGCGGTTCCAGAGGGTCAGTTTAATTTGCCCCAGTGTTGCCGACACAATTTTCACCGGGACATTATACCTTTCCACGATAAGACTTTCATGACTTGTCACCGGCCCTATCGAGCGTTGCCAGGTCACCGTGTTGACCGGTTCAACACCGGATTTCGGCATCAACTGGAGAAGCTTGTTAGGAGCGTTCTTCTGCCAGAAGATGATGTTGGCTGTATACCTGGGTTCAGGAACGTCATCCTTTTTCAGATTCGGGATGGCGAGTTTCAGCATGGTGCCATATTCAGTGTCCACAAACTCCTGCGTGAAGTCCTCGGTCAGCGCGCCGGGGGGAGCTTCCCGAAAGGGCTGACGGTACAAATCGGTGTAAGGCTCGCCGGAGATAGTACCAAGAGGCAGGTAGAGCTCTAAATTCTCAAGGTCTTCCGGCGATTGGATGGCAACCTGGTAATAGTAGCCGTAATGCGGCAAAGCGCTGTAGCCGCACCAGCCGACCATTGCCGCCAGGATAACGAGTGCTACAATTGAGCCGAACCTCCTTACACCCTTTTTAACCATTGGTGCCAGAATGCCGATTAACAGAATGCCGAAGCCTCCGGCGATGAAGGCGGTGATGTAGGGTACGGGATAAAGCAGGTTCGGGCTGTCAATTCCCCACCATATCACAGATATGGCGAAAGTGTAGCCGGCAAAGAGCAGGAACCCGTAGAGAAGCCCCCGGCGCCAGGTAGCAAAGCAGCCGAAGGCAAAAGCCAGCAGCGGCAACATCACGAGAAAGAGGCTGTGAACTCCGACGGTGAGAAAAGCATTGATAAAGCCGACTGCCAGGGCTATTAAAGGCAATAATATCCTTTTCATTATCTTTATTTCTTCGCTAATGACTCTATCTTACTCCTTGACATGTATTCATGCCAGAAATCGGCAACTACGGTGCCACGAACGTCGTGGTATAGTCATTCACATTAAGAGTGTAGGTAGCACCCGCTGTGAAATCGCTGCCAAGGTTCAGGTTTTCCTCGAAAAAAGTGTATACCGCAGGGCATATTGCATCCTTCGGCTTCTGCACCGTTACTTCGATATTAATCGTGTTTCCTTCCCGGGTCACTACGGCATCACGGAAAGTGGTGCAGCCATCCCTCAGCCCGCCTTTGATATGGACTCCAACCTGCACAGGAAACGATTCCATAAACAGCACATCCACCTCGTGTATCGGCGCCAGGCTTATCTCCACCTCGTCGAGCATCCGCTGGTTAACCATGTCCCACTTTTCATCCATAACAGCAGACTTAATTTCGCCTTGCTCAACGGTGATTATCGCCTCGTGAGGAGTTATCACCTGAGCGAGCAGTTGCCCGGTTCTATCTCCATAGCCGGCATGAGCGCTCTCGAAGCGGAAACCAAACTGCCAGGCATTCTCAATATCGGGATAAAGGGTCTCTACCAGTTCTAGGCTCACCCGGTTGCCATCAAATTTGAACGTAGGGCTGTTGCGGACGAACTCCTCGGCAAGCTCCCGGCTGCCTTCTTCAGTCAGGTAGTAGGGGCAGGTCTTGATGTTGGGCCAGGGACCGGCATTACCCGTGCGCCCGGTACCAACCCATAGGGTGGTAACCATGGTAGCACGCTGCGGGATGACAACGCACAGACCAAGTGGTCCCTCGAAGCCTTCGGGAAACTCAACGAAAACCGGTTCTTGCGTCTCCAGTCCGACCGGTACATCGAACTCTTCATAGGCAACTTCTTTTACCACCCCTTCGCAGTCAACCAGCAGGATGCAATACTCACCCTGCCACGGGTCATCACCGGAGTGGTTGTTTATTTTCAATAAGAATTCAGACTTCTTCCCAGGCATGTGTCCGGCACTGTTACCGCTGATGCTGAATGCCCTTCCCTCTTCGCCCAGACCCCAGGTGGTGGTGAACGGGTCGGGTGGTACTTTCTGATTTGCAGGTGCTTTCTGGCATCCCGTTACGAGTAGAGCGGATACCACCAGCAACGCAATCAAGCCTGTCCAGATAGCTCTCATTTTTGTCATATCTGCCTCCTGTTCGAAGATTCCCAATTAATTAAACGCGAAATAAAGCAATTGGTTAGCTTTCTTCAGGAGGAAACGAGCGGGCTTCGCCAGCCATGATTACTGGAGGATGGTTGCCCCCAGTCCTAAGAGCCCTCGCCCAACCATTACCAGCCATATCGCCCACGGTACCAGAGAGGCAAGCGAGAAATATAGGCCTATCGTTCCCGCCGAAGATGGTGTTATCATCAATACGCCGGCCACGAATCCCAGGTAAGCAGTTGTTCTGCTAAAGAGCTTGCCCCGAAGCATGATAGCTGAGACGATAAAGAGATAAATAGTATTAAGGACATAGTATATGTCAAAAGCCGTACCGGTGTAGGTTTCCAGCATCGCCTGCCCTGCTGCTAGAAGCATTGTCTGTTGTGTTTCTGTTGCGGCTGCCGCATACTGGTTGCTGAGAGAAAGCATCTCGAAAGCCGTATTCGACGCGAAGTAGGCAGCTATTCCGGTGAGACCAAGGACCAGAGCAATCAGCATGGAAGACTCGCCAGCTCTTCTCAAAACGATATAGAGGGCGAGGTATATGAAAATCAGGAGAACGCTATCCACAATATACAAAAGGTCAAGACTCAACAGCCCCAGAAACCAGTTGCTGTTAAAAAGCGCGAAGTAGCCCTCGACGGTTTCGGGTGGAGGCCAGACCGTGTAAATGACTATCTGGATTATCATCAAAGCCAGCATGGTCAGGGCAGCTATACCACCAGCTTTGCAGAGACCTTTCCAACGTGAATCTATGATTTCAGCAGTAGTATCGTGATTCGTTTGACTTAAGCTTTCCGAAGTCATTTCACCTCCTCAGACGTTTTATTTTCGTCCTCTAACCGCTCATCTCTTACTTGACCCCGTTCTGCCGCTGTATGTCATAGGCAAACCCGGCAACAATCGTTAACAGCAGGAAACCAAAAGCGGAGAGGATAAAGGCGTAAATAAGATTCGGGTCGTTTACACCAAAGAAATAATCGAGGATAACCGAACCGGGAAGCAGCAACAGCCAGGCGATGAAGGCTGCGAGGAAAGACCACGGCCATAACTTCCCAAGAAAACGCCGTAAGCCGGAGAGATGTGCACGCCACCGGGTAAACGGCGCGTTTATCTTGGTCGCGGTGGAGCCAACAATGACTCCTAGCAATGGGGGACCAAAGCCTCCGCCAAAAAGGAGCATAGCGACTGATAATAGAATAAGGACCAGACCGCCATGCTTCCGCTGAACAAACCTGGTTGCCCATACAAGGAAGACCAGGGATAAGATAATGGCGAGGATTCCGGTTACAAGGAGGTTGGGAATGATAGTCATAGCCGGTTCCCCTCCCAGGATACAAAATACTTCTGACCCAGGCCAGGACAAGATCATTATCCCGTCTGGAGCTACGTTACCCTGAAGTATTTCACCGACACCATGTTCGATACCCGCCAGTCCTGCCAGGGTGCCGAATGTTGAAACCGTTACTCGTGTTGCGTTGATATTGGTTGGAGCTACTTTTTTGCTCATATTTACGCTCCTGTGTCAATGTCCTAATCGGACAGGCTCTGGTTTCTACATGTCAGGGCAATCCCTTTCGCCCAGCTAGCTGCCCGTTCCAGCTCTCCCTCCAACAACGGACCTTCCTTATCCTTGACGAAAAAACCTTCTGGTGGTGCTTCCAGGTTGCCGCCTTTTTTCTTGAGCGCCTCGGCGATACGTGGTGCGGCGTAGCCGCCCACCTTCATGATGAAACGAAGTCCTTTCCCTACATCCTTCTCGGGTATCCTCGTGTCGAAAGCTGCAACCTTCATACTTTTGAGAACGTCTTTAGGAATACTATCGATAAATGCCTGCACCGACTTGGTGGCTCTGAAACCCTGGGTCGGCGAGCCAACGATGAGCAGGTCAACCGATTTCACATCGGAAGGGCTTGCTTCACCGGCGCGAAGTATCCTGACTTCACCGGTAATGGCATCGCCGATGGCTCTGGCGATGTTCTTCGTGTTCCCGTACATGGAGTCATATATAATCAATGCTTTCATTACAGACACCTCTCAGGCTTTCTCGAACTCAAGCTTTCGCAAATGCAAAGCAGCCAGAACCAGGAACAGTATAGATAAGACAAGGGATGGTACCAGCCCTCCTGGGGTAACATCCAAATCGAAGAGCGGCTTCACCGATTCGGCAATGGCCAGCGAGAATATCAGCGTAAATCCGAGGATGAACATGGCGGGAATCAGCAGCAGTCCCAACCCCGTTTTCCGAAGGGTCATGACGCCGATAATCACGAACGCCGGCATGATAAAGCACAGGTCGAGGATATAGACTGAGTACAGAAACTCAATCTTGTCGCCGGCCTGCAACAGGGGCAGGAGCTGGACTATCCACAAAATGTTGAAGATTACGGCTACCAGCAGGGAAAACCATGCCGATACATGCCGCACCGCTCTGGATACCTGCACCTTCTGTAATACATCCGGACGGATTTTAGCCACACCATATGCTATAGACCAGAAAGAAAGGGCAAATATCGCCAGGTAAAGGTAGTAAAGCACGTTATAGACCTGCTCGATGACGTAGATACCGTAGGCGTAAAACAGATAGCCTAGGATGCCGAGAACCACAATCTGCTTCTTGGAATCGCTCTCTTTCGTCTGGAAGACCAGCAGCAGGATAATGACCGAGGCGGCGATGGTCATCAGGTCCTGCCCGAAAACGCCGGGCATGATGTCGTTACTTATTACCTTGGTGTATATATTAGTGTTTGTTATCCCAACCATCGCCGCCGCCAGGGATAGCAACGCCGTCAGTAGCCACAATATCTTATTCGTACCGAGGTTCCTAACCATCTTATTTCCCTCCTTCTTTGTCGGGAGGTTCTCGGAAATACCGATATTCTAGCACAAAGTAAGAAAGTAACGCTGCTCCAGTGTTGGTTGGCTATGGCTTCTTCAGGAGTCCTCTTGACCTTGATTCCGTTTTATTTATATTTGGGTTAGACGTTCCGAGTCAAATGGACTTGTCGAGTAATAAGGTATAGAATTTGGTTCGGGTATAAGTATGACATTACGCATGAAACTAGAGGGAAAGCCTCGAAAAGAAGCCTTAAATTGGCGCAGTTACCTCATGGGTCTGGGCTTGGTTGCTGTGGCAACCTTGCTGGGCTGGATGGTACACACCTTCTTCGCACCTGCAAACATCATCATGATTTACCCATTATGCGTCACCATCTCGGCCGTTATTGGAGGCTTGGGACCCTCTATACTGGTATCTATTCTTAGCGTGCTGGCTTTCGATTTTTTCTTTGTTACCCCTTATTACACTTTCGCCGTTGATGACACACAGTACATATTCACTTTTATTGTTTTGCTTTTAGTAGGCATGACTATCAGCTACCTGACATCGCGAATTCGCCAGCAGACCGAGACAGCAAAACTACGTGAACGGGAAACGGCTGCTCTCTATGCTCTCGGGCGTGATCTGGCTATCTCCGGCGATATAGAATCATATGTCGGAGCAATAATCAAGAGGATAAAAGAGGCTTTAGGGAATGAGGTCAAGATATTTCTACCTGACGCAGAAAAACACGGGAAACTTAAGAGATACGCCTCCAGTTCTGAGACTAGCTTCGACAAAAACGAACTTTCCGCGGCAACCCTGTCTTTTCAGCGCCACGAGAAAGTGCTATCTGATGAAAAGGCCCAATACTTGCCCTTGATGACTGCCAGGGGGATCGTAGGTGTGTTAGAACTGAAAGCTCCGGATTCTGTCAGAGAACTGACCCCTGAGCAAGAGCGGCTCCTGAGCGCCTATGCAGACCTTGTTGCGGTAGCCCTTGAGGGAATACAGCTAGCCGAAGAATTGCATAATGCTCAGGTCTTGAAGGCGACTGAAAAGCTACAGGCTGCGCTGCTCAATGCCATTTCCCATGACCTACGTACCCCGCTAGTGTCGGTTATCGGAACTCTCAGCAGCCTGCAGGAGGAAGGGATAAGCCTGGATGATATGGCAAAGAAGAACCTGATACAGGTTGCCCGTGAGGAAGCCGACCGCCTGAACCACCTTATCACCAACCTGCTTGACGAATCGAGGATTGAAGCCGGAGCTATCAAGTTATCGAGGCAACCTTCCGAGGTACAGGATCTCGTTGGCGCCGCCATTGAACAACTCGGCAGCCGTGCCAGCGCCCGTTCTATCCAGATAGATATACCCGGAGAGCTACCGTTCATTGCTGTAGATTTCGGGCTTATCACACAGGCGTTATACAACATCATGGACAACGCCTTGAAATATTCGCCAGCGAACTCGCCAATTGAGATTAAGGCCCGGCAGCGAGACCGGGAGGTACATGTTGAGATTACCGACCATGGAGTCGGCATTCCTGAAGAGGACTTAGCAAACATCTTCGACAAGTTCTATCGCATCAAGAGACCGGATAACGTCGCTGGGACGGGTCTGGGTCTTTCCATTAGCAAGGGCATTGTCGAAGCCCATGGGGGCAGCATCGTAGCTGAAAAAGTCTCAGACGGCGGGACCATCGTCAAGGTCAAGTTACCGATAGGTGATTCAAACCCAAACATCGCGGGGACAAAGAATGAGTGATGTAAAAGTCTTAGTTGTCGACGACGAAGCCTCGATACGCCGCTTTCTGCGCGTGACATTGACATCACAAGCTTATACCGTTATTGAGGCAGACTCGGGAAAGGAAGCATTAGCACGAGCTACAGAAGATAAGCCAGATATCGTCATTCTCGATCTGGGTTTGCCTGATATCGACGGTATCGAGGTTACCCGTCTGCTCCGCGAATGGACGCAGATGCCGATTATTATACTATCGGTCCGAGGCGGGGAGAATGATAAAATCGCTGCGCTCGATGCCGGGGCAGACGACTACCTGACCAAGCCCTTTGGTGTAGGCGAGCTGCTGGCGCGGCTACGTGCTGCTTTACGGCGCTCTGCTAAGACACCTGGCGACCCTGTCTTTACCTCCGGCAATTTAAAAGTTGACCTTTCAAAAAGACTGGTCACTATGGTGGGGCATGATGTATCGCTTACTCCCAACGAGTACGGGCTCTTAAGGGTGCTGGTGACCCATGCCGGGAAGGTCCTGACCCACCGCCACCTGCTGCGTGAAGTCTGGGGAGCCGAATACGGTGACGAACTGCATATGCTGCATGTCAATATCAGTAACCTTCGTCGTAAGATAGAACCAGACCCAACTCGTCCGCAGCTGATTATTACCGAGCCCGGGGTAGGTTACCGCCTGAGAATCAGTGAATAGTAACCGATTGTTCTTGATACTTTCTTGATAGCTCGGAAGTATTTCTTGACACCTCCTTGACCTGCGAACAGCTATCATCGACTTGTAAACTCATGGACAAGAAACAAGTCTAATGATAGAGAACATTCTGGTTTGCCTGGACGGGACCGGGCTAAGCGAATCTATTTTGCCCCTGGCAACAGAGATAGCGGAGCGTTTTGGCAGCAAGGTTGTACTGCTCAACGTGCTTATCGTGCCACTTCATCTAAGTGGCGTCGGCAAAGCAGAAATCGTCGTCAAGCAGTCGACGTGGGTATCAGAACGTGAGGAAGAGGTGGATGATTACCTCGAACAAATCGCTGAACCGCTAAGAAAAAGAGGCTTGGACATTGAGTGTGTCACGATAGAAGGCTCTGTCGAAGAATCCATCATCACCTACGCCAAGACTTATGATGTTGGACTCATTGCCATGGCGAGCCATGGCCGCAGCGGGTTGAACCGGCTGGTTTCGGGTAGTGCTACCGAATCGGTTCTCAGGAAGTCCGGTATTCCCGTCCTGGCGGTATGCCTAAGCAAGACCGTCAGGGAAGAGGATTAATATTATTTCTTGTTTTCTCCGTTCGGCATGGCCTTCGCCAAGAACTCCCCCAGTTTGTCATCGTTGCCGGAAATCACCAGCACGTCTCCGGCATTGATAGTCTCGCTTTCGCGAGGGGTGACGATTACCTCTTTCCCACGCTGTATCAGCAATACAGCTACGCCGAATCTACCTCTGGGACCTAATCCTAAGTCAGCCAGACTTTTCCCGACGTAAACCGGTTTGACTTCGACTTTGGCTATGCCATATCCCGGAATCAGGGACATATAACCGGCGATGTCGCCCAGGGTTGCTTCATGCCCGATTCTCTCACCCATTTCGTACTCCGGATAGACCACCTTGTCAGCGCCAATCTTTTCAAGAATATCACCATGCAAGTCATTATTTGCCCTAGCGATGACGTAAGGGATACCGAGCCTTTTCAGCAGTATAGTTGTCAGGACGCTGCTCTGGATATCCGAGCCTATTGCCACGACGGCGATGTCGAAGTTGCCGATGCCCAGTTCCCTGAGGGCTGCTTCGTTACTCGCTTCCGCATGAACGGCATGGGTCACCTGGGAAGCCGCACTTTGCACTATTTCACTGTCCCGGTCAAGCGCCAGAACATCATGACCGAGGCGGGACAACGTCGCCGCCAGGCTGATGCCGAAACGCCCTAATCCTATGACAACGATTTGTTTTCCCATTATCAAACCTCCTATCCGATCCTTATGACCTCTTGCGGATACCGGTATACGGTCGGCCTCTGTCTGGCTATCAAGGCCAGGGTCAAAGTGAGAGGCCCTAGCCGGCCGGCAAACATGGCGATGGTTATCAGTATGCGCCCTAATGTTGATAGCTCCGGGGTGATACCGGTAGACAGCCCTACCGTCCCGAAAGCGGAGACCGTCTCGAAGAGCACCTTGAGGAAGGGAAATCCCTCGGTGGCCGAAAGCAGGAACGCCACTACCGTAACGAGAATCAGGGCGAGCATGATTACCGCCAGGGCACGGAAAATCTGCTGGCTGGTAAACTCCCTGCCGAAGACCCCGGGGTATTCCTTACCCCTGATGGAATCCCATATAGTAGAGATAAGCATACCGAAAGTATTAACCTTGATGCCCCCCGCGGTAGAGCCGGACGCCCCTCCAACGAACATCAGGAGCATCGTGAAAAACAAGGCATAGTCAGTCATGTTAGCCGTGCTGAAAGAACTAAATCCAGCTGTCCTGGATGTGACCGACTGGAAAAAGGCATTGAGCAGTTTCTGAGGCACGGTCATCGTACCGAGAGAACCAATGTTGCCGAACTCGGTAATTAGCACCACCGCCATCCCCAATATAAGGAGAAACGCGGTAACGGAAAGTACCAGCTTGGTATCAACAGACAGCTTCTTGAGGCTCCTGTTCAGGGAGATATCCCGCAGAACCAGGAAACTGATGCCGCCCAGGATTACCAGCGCCGCCGTGGTCAGCACAACGAGCGGACTGCCGTAATACTCCGAGATACTGTGGAAGCCGCCGAATATATCGAAGCCGGCGTTGTTAAAGGCGGAAACAGTTTGGAAAACAGACTTCCACATGGCTGTCCCCAAGGGATATTCACCGGAGAAACGAATAAAAAATACTATTGCGCCGATGACTTCGGCGGCTATGGTAAAAATGGCCATCCCCAGAATTATCCTGAGCAAACCGCCGAGATGGGTAACCCCGACAGACTCCCGGATAAGCAACCTCTCCCGCAGACCGATACGGCGTCCAAGTGCCACCAGGAAGACCGTCGCGCTGGTCATGAATCCGAACCCGCCTAACTGGATGAGTACGAGGATTACCGCCTGGCCGAATGGTGTCCAGTAGTCCAGGGTATCGACGACGACCAGGCCGGTAACGCAAACGGCTGAGGTAGAGGTAAACAAAGCGTCTACAAATGAAGTCCACTCTCCGGAACGACTGGCAACAGGTAATACCAGTAAGATAGTGCCGATGGCTATCATGGCGGCAAACCCGGCTACCAGCATCAAAGAAGGCGAGCCCACGGGTCTCAGTCTTGGTCTCCATGTAATAGAAACCCGCCATGGTTTGACACTCGGCAGCCTCTTCGGGCGGAAAGTACGGTCACCGGGTTTAGGCTCCCAGTGTGTGGATATGTAGCTCTGCTTCCTATCAGGATTAAGAGGTAGCTCTTTTCTAGGCTTTCTCATCTTGTCGTTTTCTCATGGCCTCATCTTGACAGTAACCGAAATAAGGTCAAGGAGGTGTCAAGAAAAGGAAGGCGACAATCAAGAAAGTATCAAGAATTTTGATGTTCTCAAGATAGTTGCTGAAATACGTGGTCGAAATAATTGCGGATAACGCCTGCGGATCGGAGACAATGACCTTACCCCGGGATTAGTAGCACCACGGACTAGAGTCCAGCCGCTGCTTCAGCATACTCCTTCGGGGTACTTCCTTTCAACGAGCTATGCGGCCTGACCTCGTTGTAGTCCTTCCGCCAG